>Ga0172373_10001283_pt1 | contig 40882 bp, 41 predicted proteins | sample Lak10m_2_FD_114546 | JGI IMG/M metagenome (GOLD analysis project Ga0172373, IMG submission 114546) | Freshwater microbial communities from Kabuno Bay, South-Kivu, Congo - kab_092012_10m | ecosystem: Environmental > Aquatic > Freshwater > Lake | place: Democratic Republic of the Congo... | reverse complement strand
ACTTTCTGCCATTCAAAAAGTTGGCAGAACAACTAAATACTGTATTGAGAGTAGTAACCATGCGTATCTCCTAAGATACCATAGTTACGAAATGCCCTAATTACCTTAAAAAATAACGGGGGATTAATGAAAATTTTTGATTATTGCGTGGTTACTTTTTGTATAGCTTAATGCTATCTGTAATGGTTTTATCGCCAAAGCTATACCCTGTTACATCAGCCAGTGCTTTGCAAAAGTTATAAAAATTCGTATTTCTTGATGCACTAGGATTCTTGCCAAATGCTTGTTGATAACGTTCTGCCAAATTTGCCAACAATTCAATCTCGCGATCATTGCTTAAGTTTGGCTTTACGTTTTTTTCTTTTATTGACTGATCAATGGCAGCAATAAGCTTTAACAATAAAACTTCTAAGCCGTCATTATCAAAGAGTGTTAAAAGCATTTTTGCGTCATATTTTTGGGTTGCATTTTGATCACTTAGAAATTGCTCAACAATATATGCGAATAAATTGTTACCTGTATCATCACTAATGCCATCTAAAGCAGCTTTAAATGCACTGGCTTTTGATTTCAATTTGGTTAATTGATCCCGCTTTTGCTTATCGGGTGTAATTAACAGTTTTTTATCTAAACTTACCCATAGTTTAAGTTTGTCTTCGCAAGTAGCTATATACGAATCGACCAACTCGCGCTTTTTACCATGTTGATAGATTTTTGAAAAAGATGCCTCTAAGGTATTACGCTGTTTTTCATTAAATGAAAATGGCGCAACCCAGCCAGCTAATTGACGTTTCATACGCACCCCTTAAAAGTGCCCCTTCAAAAGAAGCCCCCAAAGGCGGTGAAGGTTTCCGCTTTTCACCCCGTCGGGCTATTGGTGGCTTAAACTTTTATTGTGCTATGCGTTTAAGAATAGCAGCTTGAAACTCAGGTTCTAACTTATCCCAGTATTGCCAATTTGGTGCACTTTCAAAACTTGCTTCATACCAAACACCGTTTTTATCTTTGTAATTCGCCATAAATGGAGCTTTGCGACTAATACCACTATATTCATTTTCAAGATAACTTTTCATCTTCTCTGAGTTCATTTTTAACCCTTTCAATAGTGATTTAATAATCTATTTTTTCATTCTCATAAACTGTATGAGTAACAGTAAAAAAATGTGCTGGAATGTATGCAGCAGGTAAAGACACGCGCGATAATTTTAAGTTGCTAGACGGCTTTACACTTGCTTGGATAACTTGTCCCAACTGTCCCAACTCGCTAAAAAATAGTTGGGACAGCTACAAGCCAATAAATACGCCATGCCCCAACTGTCCCAACCTGTCCCAACCGAAAATTAGACTAAGCGAAGGTGAAAGCACTAATTTTTAGCGTTTATTAGCTTCAAACTTAATGACTTTTGCACCAGCTTTTAACTCGTCTAAATAATCAGCCCACTTTTGCATCATCTCAATCCGCTGGTCAATAAATTTAGTTCGGTTATATGCCCCGCCTAAATTATCAGGGACAGCATGGGCTAACTGGTGTTCAATGATATGCGGATCAATGCCTAATCTTTCATGCAGAATAGTCCGCGCCATCGCCCTAAATCCATGGCCTGTGATTTGCGTTTGCGTGTCATAACCCATGCGCCTAAGTGCTGCATTGATAGTGCCATCACTCATGGGCTTTTTAGGATCGTTACCTACTTGAAAAGCATATTCGCCCTTTCCTGTAAGTGGCTGCAATTCTTTTAATATGCTGATTGCTTGATTAGATAATGGCACTAAATGATTAGTATTAGTTTTTGTAACTAAAAAACGCCATTCCTTAGCCACTAAGTCAATCTCGCTCCATTTCGCCTTTCTTAATTCAGCAGGGCGCACAAATACTAGCGGGGCTAAGCGCATTGCGCTCATAACAACAAAGCTGCCGTTAAAAGCATCAATAGCGCGCAATAACTCGGCCACGTCTTTAGGGTCGGTTAGGCTAGCAAAGTGTTTATCTTTAATGGGCTTGATTGCACGTCGTATATCACGAGTAGGGTCACTCATAACTTTTTCATCAATGACGGCTTGCTGGAATACTTGCCCGCATAATTGAATTGATCGCTTTGCTGTATCTACAGCTCCACGCGCCTCGATACGTCTAGCTGTATCTAAAATATCTTTAGGCTTTAAATCTGCAATAGGCTTGCTACCTATCCATGGGAATATGTCACGCTCAAATAACCTTAGATTCTTTTCAGCAGTGGCAGCAGATAAATTAGCTGAATAGTTGATAAGCCATAAACGGGCTATCACTTCGAAGCTATTAGCTGCATTTTCACTTTTACCCGCTTTGATTGCTTTACGCACTAGACTAGGATCGCTACCCTCAGAAACTTGCTTACGCGCCTCGATATGCTTTTCTCTAGCTTGCTTTAAACTAGTGTCGGGATATGTACCTAGTGAAAGGCGTTTCTCTTTACCGTCAATGCGATATTTATAACGCCACCACTTGCCCCCGTTGGGCGAAACTTCAAGGTATAAACCCCCGCCATCAAAAAGCTTTTGTGCCTTATCTAGAGGCTTTGCTGTCCGGATTGTTGTGTCAGTCAGTGCCATATCACCCCTTAATTGGGGGCAACTACTTTACTGATTTAGGCTATTGCCCCCAGTGTTGCCCCCACGTATAGCTGGATTGTGTGGGATAACATTACACCGCATAGGATAAAAAGGCAATAAAAAACCAGCACTTAGGCTGGTTTCTTGGATGTCTTAGGATGCCCTAAAACAAGGTATTGGTAGGGTGTGCGGGGATCGAACCCACGACAAACGGATTAAAAGTCCGCTGCTCTACCAGCTGAGCTAACACCCCATTCCATTTGCAAGTAATTTTCATCACTTACGAAAGGGCGCAATTATGCTAGAAACTCTGAACTTGGTCAATCAAAAACTAGCAAATAAATTAAAAAATTTGTGATTATTTTTAATGCTGCAAGGTTTAGGAACTTCAATTCAAAACCTGCTTGCCGAAGTTCCTAAATCTATCAATAAGTTAGGCTTAATGAAAAGCCTAGCGCATGCCAGGGAGTTTACCGCCCATCAAACCACCCATGCTGCGCATCATTTTCGCCATACCGCCCTTGCTGAACATTTTCATCATCTTCTGCGTTTCTTCAAACTGCTTCAGCAGGCGGTTTACTTCTTGCACCTGCACACCCGAACCATCAGCAATGCGTTTTTTACGCGTTGCCTTGATGATTTCAGGCTTGCGGCGTTCTAATGGTGTCATGCTGTTAATGATACCTTCTATGCGGCGCAGGCTCTTATCCGCGTCTTCAGGATTCACTTTGGCAGCCATGCCTGCAATCTGCGACGGCATCTTGTCCATCAGCGCACCCATGCCGCCCATTTTTCGCATCTGCGACATTTGCGCTTTGAAGTCATCCAGATCAAAGTTTTTGCCAGACTTAACCTTATCCGCAAGCTTTTGCGCTTCGGCCATGTCGACATTTTTATGTGCCTGCTCAATTAACCCGAGCACGTCACCCATACCTAAAATACGGGATGCCATACGGTCTGGGTAGAAAGGCTCCAGCCCATCCACCTTTTCGCTGACCCCAATAAACTTGATTGGCTTACCGGTCACATGGCGCACCGATAAAGCCGCACCGCCACGTGAGTCACCGTCGAGTTTGGTCAATATGACCCCAGTCAGTGGCAATGTCTCGCCAAAGGCTTTTGCCGTATTGATAGCGTCCTGACCTTGCATGGCATCCACTACAAACAGGGTCTCAATCGGGTTCAACTGTGCATGCAGAGCCTTGATCTCGGCCATCATGGCTTCATCAATACCCAAACGGCCAGCCGTATCGAAGATCACGACATCGTAATAACCACGCTTGGCGAAATCCAAAGTAGCCGCTGCGATATCTGACGGTTTTTGGCTTGCATTGCTGTCGAAGCACTCGACCTCAAGCTGCTTGGCCAGCGTTTTAAGCTGCTCAATCGCTGCCGGCCGATAGACATCGGCGCTGGCCAATAACACCTTCTTTTTTTGCTCTTTAAGCAATTTAGCCAATTTTGCCGAGGTCGTCGTTTTACCTGAACCCTGCAGACCTGCCATCAGAATAATGGCCGGTGGCACTGCAGCCAGATTCAGCTCTGAATTCGCCTTGCCCATCAAGGCCGTCAATTCATCATTCACCACCTCGATCACGGCCTGGCCTGGGGTCAGGCTCTGCAATACTTCCTTGCCTTGTGCGCGTTGTTTAACGGCTGCAATAAAGTCCTTCACAACAGGCAATGCGACATCGGCCTCAAGCAAGGCCATGCGCACCTCACGCATTGCGTCTGCGATATTATCTTCGGTCAGACGGGCTTGCCCGCGTAAATTTTTAATGACACCTTGCAGGCGCCCAGTGAGGTTTTCTAACATGACTTACTCTTATACAAATGAATTAGGCGTCAATTTTACATCAAGCGACAGAGCGCTTCTATAAATATAGAGCTTGGGATGGAGTATTACCCGTAAAGGGCATGTCCCTGGAATATATGCGCTAAAGCGCATTATTCACAAGCCAAAGGCGCACACCCGCACGAAGCGTCCCCAACCTCTCTAGATGCTAAAGCATAGAGTCGGTTGTAACGGAACGCAGAAGCTGAGAAAACTAAAGCAGTGTTTCGGCATAGGCTAATATCGCGTAGCGATGTTAAGCGTAGCGGTCGAAGCCATAGTATGGGTTATACAGCGATATTTTCGAGTACCGCGCAACGCAGTAATGCGTCCTAAAAATAAATTTATAGAAATGCCCTATTATCTTTACCGCACATTTGCGCCATAATTGCACCATGAACTATTCAGCACAAAATTTTATTCCTTACTTGGTTGTGGCATGTATCTACCTGGCAGTTGCCATAGACTTCTGGCGCGTAGCGAAAGTACCGGAAAATACACAGCTTAAACTGCATTCAATGATGATTGCACTGGGCTTGCTGATTCATGGATGGTTGTTACACCAAAGTATTTTTTCTACAGGATTCAACTTTGGCTTTTATCAATCCATCTCCGCGATTCTCTGGCTAACTGTGCTGATTTACTGGGTGACTGACCGCAACCATCAACTGCACAGTTTGCAGGCTTTTGTATTGCCCCCTGCGGCACTTTTTGCTTTACTGCCAGCCTTTACTTCCAGCAGCCACTATCTGCCGGGCGATGAAGGTGGATTGTTTATTCTGCACATTGGCATCGCTCTCGTTGCCTACAGCCTGTTTACTTTTGCAGCGCTGCACGCGCTTTTAATGGCGATTGCTGAACGCAGCCTGCACCATAAGCCAACCCTGATTAAGCTGCCAAGCTTCCCGCCATTAATGGTGATGGAATCACTGCTGTTCAAGATTATTGGTTTGGGCTTTGTGCTACTGACCATCACACTGCTGAGTGGCATGCTGTTCTCGGAACAGATATTTGGCAAGCCAGTGCAACTGAACCACAAGACTATCTTTTCCATCACGAGCTGGTTTATATATGCAGGTCTGTTATTTGGCCGTTTCCAGTACGGTTGGCGAGGTCTTAAAGCCATACGCTGGACGCTGATGGGGTTTGTCATCCTGCTACTGGCATATGTTGGCAGTCAATTTGTACTGCAAATCCTGTTAGGCAGATAAGTTAACCCGGCCAGTTGCCAGGATTATATTTCCTGGGAGCTTCACCTATATCATGCACTACAGCAGCCGCTTTTTTCCTGTCTGCGACTGACTGATGCGCTAGCACGCCAAAGCGCGCTTCAAACTTTCTCACGCCTAAACCAGTTACCGCAACTTTGTCCCACTCCCTATGTGCAGGTGCTGTAGGGTCTGGCTTGATATTCTTGATTGCATCTGCAAAAAATACGCCTTGCGTAACCAACTGCTGAATCATCCACTGCAATGCACCGTCTGACAGGCCGCTTTCATTATTCTTTGTCGGATAACCGCCACCCACATCTGAATGTACGCCCGGAAAAACATATTGCGTTACATTAGGTGCCTTTTCCCAAAAAGTGGGGGTGAATAGCAGACGTTGCTCATCAAGCGCCAGCGCATGAAAACCTTGGCCAACCTTACTGCTTAATTTGATATCGGCGAATCTGAAAGCATCCTCCAGCGCATTAGTCTGCGCATTGAACTCCGGAATACCCAGCGAACCTACCGTATCCCAAACGGCAACCGAAGCAATATTCACATCGCGAATAAAATCTGATTCTTTCAGTGAGTTACTTTTAAGAAAACTGGGCAAATCATTGACTGCCTCGGCTAGCTGTGAGAAAACGTTCCGTTTTTCTGCCCCTGCTTTTCTATACCGATACCAAGCCTGCGCACCCAGTTTGTATGATTCTGCATCTCCTCTGGGAAATTTATTTGACAGCAACCCCTGCGATGCAATCAAGCCTGCCAGGGCACGTGCAGTATAAGCGCCACGACTGAACCCGATGACATGTATGCTGTCTCCAGGTTCGTAATTGCGCGAAATGAAAGTATAACCACGGACGATACGTTTAATCAGCCCGGTACCGAATCCACCGCCGATAAGCTCCTGAATCTTGTTCTGCGCATTGCCTACGCCATTGATGTATTTTGCAACTTGTACGGTCGCGTCATCCGCAACAAGTTTTTTCTCGCGCTCAAGAATCTCACCCGTGATATCAGTGAACTTGGTTTTAGATACCATGCGCCCATCTAACAGGGTGAACAGTTTGAATACATTTGAGCTGGGATCTGCTTTTTTTGCGGGGTTGAGTTGTGGCTCATCATCAGGCTTATTCCAGGTCCCATCTGCACAGAAAATAATATTTTTAGGCATCATAAACCCCCAGAAAAAAAGTTTATTCTACGCCGCTAACAATCATGGTGACAGGCTCACGTTAAAACAGTGACTGTTTTAACGCAAGGAACTCAACTGTAAAATTTATTACCTGAGGCTAATCAATGGCCAGCCCTGCTGTTTTGCATAAGCCGTAAGTGTTTCATCTGCATCTACAGCGACAGGATTGGTCACCATCTTCATTAAAGGCAAATCATTATGCGAATCACTGTAGAAATAACTCGTTTCAAAATCCGTCAACTGCTGGCCGCGCGCGGCTAACCATTGGTTGATACGCGTGACTTTACCTTCCTTGAAACTGGGCACACCCTCAACACCACCAGTATACTCACCACCCACCATTTCAGGGTCAGTACCGATCAAATGCTCAATACCATAGGCCGCGGCGATTGGCTTGGTCACAAAACTATTGGTCGCAGTAATCACTAAACATAAGTCGCCAGCGGCTTTATGCTGATTCACCAACGTCTGCGCCTTCTCCGTCATCATCGGGCGAATGACTTTATCCATGTATTTTAGATGCAGTTCATCCAGGAATTTTTTAGGATGCTGACTCAGCGGCTTTAACTGAAACTCCAGAAATGCATAGATATCCAAAGTGCCGTTCTTGTAGTCCTGGTAAAACTGTTCGTTGCGCTCCTGGTGTGTCTTTGCATCCAGCAAGCCCTCGCCAATCAGGAACAGACTCCAGTTGTAGTCACTGTCGCCTGCGAGCAATGTGTTATCCAGATCAAATAAAGCCAAATTTTGTTTGTTAGGTTGCGCCATGTTAAATATCTTTATGATTTGTTGCTGAAAGTACTAAAAAAACACCGATGAGAATAATTGCCAGCGCCATATATTCATTGGTCGTGACATGCTCATTGGCAAGCCAGATCCCCACCATAAATGCCACCACCGGATTCACAAACGTATTGCTGCTGGCCACCAGTGGGCGCACGGTTTTAAGCAGGTACTGGTAAGCGCTGTAAGCCACCAATGAACCCAGCACGATCAAAAACAGCATGGCACCCCATGATTTGAGGCTAATCGCTTGTGGCCACGTTTCGCCTTGTACAGTACTCATGATGAGCAGCGCAAAACCTCCCGCCAGCATCTGGCAGGCAGCGCCCATAAGCCCTTGTGGCATTGCCAGGTGCTTACCCCAGACAGATCCGAACGACCAGGAGGCCGCAGCGAAAACGAGCAGCAAGGCACTCACCCAATCACCATGCAGACTGCCGCCAATATTCAGCAGCAAAATCCCGACCAGACCAACGGCAATGCCCAGCCACTCTTTTGCTGTGATTTTATGCCCCCATATCGAGGCAAAAACTGCCATCCAGATGGGGGCGGTTGCAATCGACAAAGCGGCCACACTGGATGAAACCGTTTGCTGTACATAACAAACTGTACCATTACCTAATGCCGGCAGCAGCAAACCAACAATACTTGCCCCGACCCACTCCTGCCTGTTCGGGTTGGGCACGCCAAGTACGCGCATCACTACATACAAAATCAAACCGGCGACAGTGAAGCGAACACCAGCCATCAAAAATGGCGGGAAGCTTTCGATACCAAAGCGAATCGCCAGATAGGTGGACCCCCATATGAAGTAAGTACAAAATAGGGATAAAACAATCAGCAGACTTTTATTTTTGTAGTTCATTTAGATTGTTTCTTTGTCAAATCAACCAAAGACGAGGCGCTTGAGCGCAAACAGTACGATTAGTACGGCAAGCGATAAGCAACAAAGTATTTGGTTGATTTTACAAAGAAACTCAAACCTGCGGGTGCGCACGCTCAAGCTTGCTATGCAACTTATTCAAGCCATTCAAATAGGCTTTAGCTGAAGCAACCACAATATCGGTATCCGCACCTTGACCATTCACAATGCGCCCGCCTTTAGAAAGACGTACTGTCACCTCACCCTGCGCATCCGTACCGCTGGTAATGTTATTCACAGAATAAAGCAACAATTCAGCACCGCTACTTACAATTTTCTCAATCGCCTTGAACGCAGCGTCTACAGGCCCACCGCCATCAGACTCGGATTTCTTCTCTGCACCATTGTCACTGACAGTGACCAAGGCATGCGGCGTCTCGCCTGTTTGAGATGCCACTTGCAAATAAACCAACTTGTAATTCTCAGTGGCTTCCTGCACGAACTCATCACTCACCAAAGCGTGCAAATCTTCATCAAAGATTTCAGATTTTTTATCTGCCAACTCCTTAAAGCGCGCAAATGCAGCATTCAACAAGTCTTCAGTTTCGAGCTCGATGCCCAACTCTTTCAAACGAGTTCTGAACGCATTGCGGCCTGACAACTTGCCCAAGGTCAATTTATTTGCATTCCAGCCCACATCTTCTGCTCGCATGATTTCGTAAGTCTCGCGGTGTTTCAACACGCCATCCTGATGAATGCCAGACTCATGTGCAAAGGCATTGGCACCCACAATCGCCTTGTTAGGCTGAACAGGATAGCCTGTGATGGAAGATACCAATTTACTGGTCGGCACGATTTGTGTCGTATCGATACGTGAGGTCAAATTAAATATATCGCTGCGGGTCTTGATTGCCATGACCACTTCTTCCAAACTGGCATTGCCGGCGCGCTCACCCAAGCCATTGATGGTGCATTCCACCTGACGCGCACCACCCATCACCGCCGCCAAGGAGTTGGCGACTGCCATACCAAGGTCGTTATGGCAGTGTGTGGACCATACAACCTTGTTGCTGTTTTTCACACGCTTAATCAAGGTTGCCATACGCTCGCCCCATGGAGCAGGAATACTGTAACCTACGGTATCAGGCACATTGATGGTCTTGGCACCTGCTTCAATAACTGCATCGAACACACGCACCAAGAAGTCCATGTCAGAACGCACGGCATCCTCAGCAGAAAACTCCACATCACTGGTATATTCCAACGCCCACTTCACCGCCTGCACAGCACGCTCAACCACCTGGTCTTCTGTCATGCGAAGCTTGTTTTCCATATGGATTTTGCTGGTAGCGATAAATGTGTGGATACGTCCACGTGCTGCTGGCTTAATCGCCTCACCTGCGCGGCGCACATCGTTCTCGCTTGCTCGCGCAAGTGAACAGACAGTCGAGTGCTTGATGGTTTTTGCGATCTCATGAATCGCATCAAAGTCACCTGGACTGGCAGCAGCAAACCCCGCCTCGATGACATCCACACCTAACTTTTCAAGCTGGCGCGCGATACGGATCTTTTCTTCCTTGGTCATTGCCGCGCCCGGACTCTGCTCGCCATCGCGCAATGTTGTGTCAAAAATAATGATTTGGTCTTGTTTCATAATAAACACCTAACTTTTTCTATTCGTTTAGCCTGACAATTATCAGGCGTTGATTCACACTTCTACGCAAATGCGGAGTGCTCAATACTTCAAATGGGAGGAGTGAGTTTAGTCTGCGCACTAGCGCAGGTTTGCGCGTAGCGCGAGCAGGCGTAACGCAAAAGATTTGCGCAAGAACAACGCACCAGCAACCAAGCTGAATGCAAAGAATGTATATGAGATAGCTGTGTTCGACATAGTGTCAGAAATATAATGTTTTTTAATGGTTTCTGCAAGCGTTTAAGTATTTGATTTTACTTATCGTCCTGATATGTAAAATCTTGAATTTGCGCCACAATCCCTATCCTTTTTTTACGGCAAGTTTTCGACGTACCCACATTACATAGCCAGACAGCGCATAGGCAACCATCACTAAAAACAGCACTTCCGGCGGACTGTACGAAATAAGTACGAACGCCAGTACGATACCCAGCATCACAATGAATGGCACGCTGTCTTTCAGGTTGATCTCTTTACCGCTGTAGTAGCGCAAATCACTCACCATAGACGCTCCAGCAAAAACCGTGATTGCCCATGCCATCCATTTCATTTTAAGTACACCAAAGAAGACGTCTCGACCACTCACACCATATTCATATGACACCCACACAAATCCTGCCAACAATGCCGCTGCCGCCGGACTAGGTAAGCCCTGGAAATAACGCTTATCCTGCGTATCATCATCCAGTTTCGTGTTGAATCTAGCCAAACGTAACGCCGCGCAAGCACAGTAAATAAACGCCGCAATCCATCCCAACTTGCCTAGCGGCTTCAATGCCCACACGTAAAGAATCAACGCAGGCGCCACGCCAAATGACACCATATCGGACAGACTGTCATACTCGGCGCCAAACGCACTTTGTGTATTGGTCATGCGGGCGACACGGCCATCCAGGCCATCCATCACCATCGCAATAAAAATAGCGATTGCGGAAAATTCAAAATTACCGTTCATTGCCTGCACAATCGCATAGAACCCGGCAAACAGTGCGGCCGAAGTAAACAGGTTAGGAAGCAGATAAATGCCGCGCGCCCTTAAAGACGGGTTATCTGATTTGGTATTCGGGAATTTTTGTTTAATATCAGTCATGTTTAATATATTACCCGCGAATTGGCAAAAGTATCAATCAAGTACTGAATCAGGGCGTAAAAAAGTATCGCACCAGATGAAAGAAAATAGGCGCCGCAAAACTGACTGAATCCATTCTGTCCAGCATACCGCCATGACCTTCTATCATACTGCCCCAGTCTTTAGCGCCCAAACTGCGCTTGATCGCGGACATCACAAGCCCACCCAAAAAGCCCATGAGCACAATGACTGCAGCCATGCCGGCACTTTGCAGTGGCGTAAAAGGCGTGATCCACCACATGACGGCTCCTACTAGAATCGTGCTCAATCCACCGCCGACCAGCCCCTCCACCGTTTTATTCGGACTCACAATGGGCGCCACCTTGTTTTTGCCGAACAGGTTACCAAACACGTATTGCAGCACATCGCTCAGCTGCACGATCAGCATGAAGTAAAATAGCAACAGGGCGTTCTGCCCGCTAAAGTTTGGAATGTCCAGCAACAATAGGGCTGGCGCGTGACTGATACAATAGATGGAGATCATCACGCCCCACTGGATTTTTGCCGCACGCTCTAAAAAGTATTCGGTATCCTGTGCCAGCACCGAAACACAGGGCATCAGTAAAAATGCATACACAGGAATCAAAATGGTAAACAAGGCATACCACTCGATATAAATCAGGTAGTAATGCAGCGGAATCAACACAAAGAACGCGAGTGATAAAGCACGGTGATCGCCTGCACGCGTCGGGGTGAGTGTCATGAATTCACGCAATGCAAAGTAAGAAATAAAAGTAAATAGCACAATCGTGCCCGGCTTGCCTGCCAAAAATGCAACTGCAAATACCGCCACCATCACCCACCAGGCATTGACGCGTGCCACCAGGTTATTTACCACCTTTTGGGATTTTTCATTCGGCTGCGTAATGTGTGCAAGCCTGGATCTCAACACCCAGCCGATAACAGAGGCGATGAATAAAAGTGTCGCCACGCCACCAATCAGCCAAAAAAACTTCTCTCTCGGCTCCAAGGCTGCAAGTGCCTCTAACATAGGTCTATCCTCAAAAAATCCAACTAGATTAGTTTTAATACTGCTTCGCGCGCACGGACTAAAAAACTTTTCTTGTGCTCATCCGGCTGCAAAGCTATTGCTGCTCCAAATCGTACCGTGCATATCATGGGAACAGGCAGGAAACTGCCTTTAGGCATGCTGCGATGCAATGTATCCAGATAGACAGGGATTAACTTCACTTGCGGAAAAGCTTGGGCCAAATAATACAAGCCCCCCTTAAACTCGCCGGGCTCAGCCTGTGCGCGACGCGTCCCTTCAGGAAAAATAATCAGCGAATCCCCCTCAGCCAGCGCTTTCAGCAATGGCGCCAGCGGATCGGTATGGCGAGAAACCTCACGCTCGATCAAGACCGCATTAAGTACTTTAAGGGCAATGAAACGCTTGACCCTGCCTCTGCCCCAGTAATCCTTAGCGGCTACCGGTCTGGTCTTTGCACGAATCTGCGCCGGCAACGCCGCCCAAAGCGCCAAGGTATCCAGATGACTGGAGTGATTAGTGAAATAGATACTTTGCATCGGGTCAGGTGCAGCATCGACCCAACGTGGATTCGCGCCGATGAGCAATTTAACCAAGCCTATCAGACCCCATCGGGCAAGTTGTACCAATATCATATATAGGCTTACTATTGCTGTTTAAGCTTTTGTGCAATAGCTACCGTGCGCGTGATACAGGTCAGAGCGGCACCAGCAGCAATCACATAAGCCGTGACTACCAGCGCATACTGTGTGCCGTGAAAGTGCAGCTCAGCAGCCCCGAGCAAACAACCTAACGACATTGCAGCCATGCGATGCTGCTTGGCCATGGGCCCGCGAAAATCCTGCGTCAAGCCATTCGCCCCGCCCAGCACGCGAATGTAGGCAGTTTTGGCTGCCAGTAACGCGCCAAGCCAGCCTAGCCAAGGCATAGCTATTGCATAACCTAAAGCCACGATAAAAAGTGAATCTGCAATACGGTCAGGAATTTCGTTATACAACACGCCAACTTTGGATTGCTTGCCGCCTTCTATCGCCACCATGCCATCCAGCATATTGCACAACAGACGCAGCTGTATACAGACCACAACCAGCACCAATAACCAAGAGCTGTCAGACAAGGCATTCGGGCACATCAAAAGCCATGCTCCAGCAATAGCGGGTACGATGCTGAATACCGAGATTTGATTGGGCGAAATGTCAGTTTTGACTAATCCACTCGCAAGGCACTTTGCCCATCCTGCACTGCGGGTTGTCAGCGGACGGCGATTTTTATCCGTTTCTGCCATTTTTTTCTTTCTGTTGTTTGGACAAAAGTGAGTATAACAAAGCCATGTGATAATATCGCGGCTGATTACAAAGTTAACATTATGCAATTTACATTACACAAACAAGATGGCCTTGCCCGCCGCGGCACACTGAGTCTGGCACACGGCAAGGTGGAAACTCCTGCATTCATGCCAGTTGGCACCTATGGTACGGTCAAAGCCATGTCACCACTGGAGCTCAAGGAAATCAACGCCCACATCGTGTTGGGCAACACCTTTCACCTATGGCTGCGCCCAGGGCTGGATGTCATTGCAGCACACGGCGGGCTGCATAAATTCATGGGTTGGGACGGCCCGATTCTGACCGATTCCGGCGGCTTTCAGGTGTGGAGTCTGGGTGCCTTACGTAAAATTTCCGAAGAAGGGGTGAAGTTTCGCTCCCCAATCAATGGCGACAGCTGTTTTTTGACACCCGAAGAATCCATGCGGATACAAAAAGTGTTGAATTCTGACATTGTGATGATTTTTGATGAATGCACGCCCTACCCCGCCACCGTAAAAGAAGCGAACGACTCAATGCAGCTATCCCTGCGCTGGGCAGGGCGCAGTAAAGCAGCACATCAGGGCAATCCAAATGCTTTATTCGGCATCATTCAGGGCGGCATGTACGAAGACTTACGCGACATATCACTGGCAGGGCTCACTGAAATAGATTTCGATGGCTATGCCATAGGCGGGCTCTCGGTAGGAGAGCCGAAAGAAGACATGCTGCGTATTCTCGCGCATACAGCGCCGAAGATGCCATCGAACAAACCACGCTACCTCATGGGCGTGGGCACGCCGGAAGACCTGGTAGATGCCGTTTCACAAGGCATCGATATGTTTGACTGCGTGATGCCGACACGCAACGCCCGTAACGGCTGGTTGTTCACACAACACGGCGATGTAAAGATTAAAAACGCCAGCTACAAAAATGATACCGCACCACTGGATGCAGATTGCAACTGTTACACCTGCCGCAACTTTACGCGTGCCTACCTGCATCACTTGCATAAAGTAGGCGAAATTCTAGGGTCGCGCTTGAATACGATACATAACCTGCATTATTACCAGACGCTCATGGCAGGCATGCGTAGCGCAATTGAAGCCGGAACATTTGAAACTTTCAAACAGGAGTTTGCCTCAAAACGCAGGAACCTCGGTTGAGGTACGTAAAACCTGCTAACGACTCTGCAACAAAACGCAGTCTGTGCTAGAATCCAAGGCTAATTTTTTATCAATTCTTAGAGACTAAATATCGTGTTTATTTCAAATGCTTACGCAGCAGCAGCGCCTGCATCAGACTTCACCAGCTTTTTGCCACTCATCGTGATTTTCATCCTGTTCTTCTTCATGATTATCCGCCCTCAAATGAAGCAGGCTAAAGAGCATCGCAACATGATTACTGCCCTGCAAAAAGGCGACGAAGTGGTCACTAGCGGCGGTATCGTAGGGAAAATCACCAAAGTGACCGACACTTTTGTCAGTGTTGAAATTGCCGAGAATATTGAAATCACCGTGCAAAAACATGCCATTCAAAGTGCATTGCCAAAAGGCACAATCAAAAGTATCTAAACATAAAGCGGCCTTCTATCTGGCCGCCCATCCTTTGTAACCAGCAATCCATTGATTAGAGCCAGACTATGAACCGCTACCCAATGTGGAAAAACATTTTTGTTGCCATCATGATTTTGATTGGGTTTATCTACACCATTCCAAATTTCTTTGGTGAATCTCCAGCCGTACAAATCACCCCAGCCAAAAGCACGACAAAGGTTGAATCAACCTTACTCGGTCAAGTTGAGGAGATTTTCAAACAGGAAAAAATCCAGTATGAAGGGATTTATCTGGATGCTCGCGGCGTTAAAGCGCGTTTTGCCAATACAGATACGCAAATCCGCGCCAAAGATGTTCTGCAAAACAATCTTGGCAAAGATTACACTGTTGCGCTGAATTTACTTTCCCGCTCACCTGATTGGCTGCGCAGCCTGGGTGCAAAACCCATGTATTTGGGTCTGGACCTACGTGGCGGCGTTCACTTCCTGTTACAAGTCGACATGAAAGCCGCGTTAGATAAAGCGGCTGAGCGTTTTGTTGGCGATTTCAGAACGGCATTGCGCAAGGAGCGTATCTCATACGGTGGCGTCACGCGCGAAGGTCAAACCGTACAGATTCGCTTTACCGATAGTGCCGAACTCGCAAAAGCACAAAAAGTCATCAGTAAGGAATACCCTGACTTAACGCTCACCGAAAAAACCGATGGTGAAAGTAAACTTTTGGTTGCCTCGCTGAACGTGGTAGAGCAAAAGCGCATTCAGGACTTTGCCTTAAAACAAAACATTCAAACCCTGCATAATCGTATCAACGAACTGGGGGTTGCCGAGCCGATCATCCAGCAACAAGGGGCTGATCGCGTAGTCGTTCAACTTCCTGGCGTGCAGGATACAGCCAAAGCCAAAGAGATTTTGGGGCGTACTGCAACATTGGAAATCAGACTGGTGGATGAAGAGAAATCTGATGCCGCAACCCTCGAAAAAGCTGACAAAGGTCAGGCGCCAATCGGTGATGAAGTGTTTAAAGACCGCGAAGGCCGTGCCATTCTGGTTAAAAAGAACGTAGTGCTGACCGGTGACTATATTACTGATGCAGGCCCTGGCGTGAACAGCCAAACTGGCCAGTCTGTGGTCAACGTGACGCTGGATGGTCGCGGTGCACGCATATTCCAGCAGGTCACACGTGAAAACGTAGGCAAACGCATGGCGATCCTGCTGATTGAAAAAGGCAACACCGAAGTCGTTACTGCGCCTGTCATCAACGAAGAGATTGGCGGCGGCCGAGTACAGATTTCAGGCATGGCCAATACTCAGGAAGCGACTGACATTTCATTGCTGTTGCGCGCCGGCGCCCTCGCCGCGCCAATGGATATCATCGAAGAGCGCACTGTCGGCCCTAGCATGGGGCAAGATAACATCAATCGCGGCATCCACTCTACCTTGTGGGGCTTTGCTGCGATTGCAGTCATGATGATGATTTACTACATGGCATTTGGCGTGGTTTCTGTTGCAGCGTTAGCAATCAACCTTCTGCTACTGGTAGCGATTCTCTCCATGCTGCAGGCAACACTCACCTTACCAGGCTTGGCGGCCATTGCACTGGCGTTAGGTATGGCGATTGACGCCAACGTGCTGATTAATGAACGCATACGCGAAGAACTTCGCAACGAAAACACTCCACAAGCCAGCATTCATGCGGGTTATGATCGTGCTTTTGATACCATCCTGGACTCCAACGTGACCACATTGATTGCCGGTCTGGCGTTATTCATGTTCGGCACAGGTCCGGTTAAAGGCTTTGCTGTTGTGCACGTACTCGGCATCCTGACTTCGATGTTCAGTGCCGTGTTGGTCTCACGCGCGATTGTGAACCTGATTTACGGCTACCGCCGTAAAATCACCAAGCTATCTATCGGCCAGATTTATAAAGTCTAAACTCTGGTCAAACTGAACTCAGGCCAACATAGCAACATTATTTAGAATAGTTGAGTACATATTATGGAATTATTTAGAATCAAGAATGATATCCCGTTCATGAGTTACGGTCGCCTGACGACTGCAATCTCACTGGTGACATTTATTCTGGCAATTTTCTTTCTGGCCACACGCGGACTGAGCTTCGGTGTTGACTTTACCGGTGGCACCGTCATGGAGGTCACCTACCCGCAAGCCGCGAATTTAGACAGCATTCGCAAAGCAGTAGATAGTGTCGGTCTGAAAGAAGCCACTGTACAGAATTTTGGCTCGAGTCATGATGTACTCATTCGTCTGCCAGTAAAACCCGGCCTGTCTGTGTCGCAGCTGTCAGAGCAAGTGAAAACTGCATTGGTAAGCGCCGATGCCAGCGCGGAGGTTCGCCGTGTAGAGTCAGTCGGCGCACAGGTGGGTGACGAGCTCTATGAAAATGGCGGCCTGGCACTGTTCTTCGTTTGCGTAGGCATCATGCTATACCTGTGGTTACGTTTTGAATGGCGCTTTGCCGTTGCTGCGATCATCGCCAACATGCATGACGTGATCATCATTTTAGGCTTCTTCGCATTCTTCCAATGGGAATTCAACCTCACGGTACTCGCTGCGGTGCTTGCCGTATTAGGCTACTCGGTGAACGAATCCGTAGTGGTTTTTGACCGTGTACGCGAGAACTTCCGCAAAATGCGCAAAGCCAGCGTCGTTCAGGTCATCGATAACGCCATCACCCGCACCATGTCACGCACCGTGATTACCCATTTGATGACACAAACCATGGTGGGTTCAATGCTGCTGTTCGGTGGTGAAGTGCTGCATAACTTTGCGCTGGCACTGACTATTGGTATTTTATTCGGCATCTACTCTTCAGTCCTGGTGGCATGTCCAATCGCCATGTGGCTGGGCGTCAGCCGCGCAAACCTGATTGGTGATGTTGAGAAAAAAGAGGGCAGTAAATCAGAAAATGCTGCCGAGCCAGACCCTTCCGAGTTCGCTTAAGCTCCTTTAGCCCAGACGACACTTCCTCTGGCTACGTATATTCAACAACACGTAGCCAGAGCTTATTCCCATTGATACACTTGCTTAGTTACCTGACTAGCGTATACACTTTACATATCTTAATAGCGTAATAACACCCATTGGATAACGTTCCTATTTCCTGGCAGCTTGGCGCGCTGGCCTTATTACTGCTCATTTCCGGCTTTTTCTCCATTGCCGAAACCAGCCTGATGTCACTTAACCGTTACCGCTTGCGGCATCTGGTAAAGGAAGGCCACCGTGGTGCAAGATTAGCAAGCGCCCTGCTCGCAAAAACGGATAAATTGTTAGGCGTCATCCTGCTATGCAACAACTTCGCCAACGCCGCTTCCGCTACACTGGTCACCGTCATTACAGTAGAGTTATTTGGTGAAGGTGAGTGGGTGCTGATGTCAGGCACGCTGGCTGTCACATTTGCGATTTTGGTATTTAGTGAAATATCTCCCAAGGTCATTGCTGCCGCCCACCCTGAGAGGCTGGGTATAGTTTGCAGTTATATCCTTTACCCACTGCTTAAAGTGCTCTATCCAGCAGTATGGTTCGTCAACCTGTTTGTAGGTGCTCTGCTCCGCGTGCTGCGGGTAAGAGTCAATTTTGAAGAATCCACACAGTCACTAACCATGGATGAACTGCGCAGCATCGTAACCGATGCAGGGCACTACATGCCGCAGAAACACCGGGCAATCCTGCTTAACCTGTTTGATCTGGAAAAAATCACTGTCGATGACGTCATGACAGCACATACGATGGTGGAAGCGATAGACTTCGATGCCCCGCTCGAAAACATTCTACAACGTATCTCCAGTAGTCACCATACGCGACTTCCGGTGCGCGAAGGTGAGCATGAAGAGATTATCGGCATCTTGCACATACGCAAGGTGATCAGCCAGCTACGCGACCTGCATGACGACAACTTGGGTGATGACCAGGAAGGCGGCGATTTAGGCAAGGATGCGCTACGCGAAATCATCGCCGAGCCTTATTTCATTCCTTCTGGCACGCCATTATTTACACAAATTCAGCAGTTTCAGGAAAATCAGCAGCGCATTGCGCTCGTGGTAGATGAATACGGCGAATTCAAAGGCCTGGTGATATTGGAGGATATCCTTGAAGAAGTGATCGGTGACTTTACAACACAGTCACCGTCACGACTTGGGGGCTTCCATAAAGAGCCTGATGGCAGCTGGCTGGTGGATGGCAGCAGTTCATTGCGAGACCTGAATAAAAAACTTCATCTTAATTTTCCGCTTGATGGTCCGCGCACGCTGAATGGGCTGATTCTGGAACACTTTGAAGACATCCCTGAGTCCAATACCAGCTTCAAAGTAGGTGACCATGTACTCGAAATCGTTCAAACACAGGATAGAATTGTGAAAAGCGTGAAGATATACCCTTAGTCTCTGCAATTGACTCTCTAATCTGCACGTTATTATCTTCATGTGCAGTTCAAATTAAGCTTGAAATTTTTCCTGTTTGGCTCAAAATAGATTCAAGAAAATATGGAATAAGTCGGCGAGCGGGATGAAGTGCACCACAAGGGTACACCGATTTTCTAAGCGCTAAAGCGCTTGAAAAGTCGTATACAAAGCGCACGAAACGCAGAAGCCAATGCGGTATACAGCGAGGTTACGAGTATCGCGCAACGTAGCAATTCGCCCGCGGAGACACTTAATTCCGTGCTTGCTTAACTTTTTTGAAAATTATGGCTGATTCTCCGCACAGTAATAACACAGCACTTAAACCTGAAGTTGCAAAACCAAAGTTGCCCCCCATGTTTAAAGTGCTGCTACTGAATGACGACTATACCCCGATGGAATTTGTCATCGAGGTGATTGAACGCTTTTTTAATAAAAGTCGTGAACAAGCAACTAAAATCATGCTCAAAGTTCATACTGAGGGTGTAGGTGTCTGCGGTATTTACCCACAGGATATCGCAGAAACAAAGATGAATCAGGTGCTACACCACGCAAGGGAAGCACAGCATCCCCTGCAATGTACGATAGAGAAAGCGTAACCGCTTAAAGTTGCAAATAAAGAAAGTCAGGTACAAAGATGATAGCGCAAGAGTTAGAAGTGAGTTTACATATGGCCTTTATGGACGCGAGACAAAAGCGCCATGAACTCATCACGGTTGAACATTTGCTACTTGCCATGATTGACAATCCGACTGCGGCAGAAGTGTTGCGCGCCTGCGGCGCAAAGCTGGAAGTGCTTCGTACAGAGCTTAATCAATATATTGAAGAGCACACACCAACCGTCATTGGTCAGGATGATGTGGATACACAGCCGACATTAGGCTTTCAGCGTGTGATCCAACGTGCGATGCTGCATGTACAATCCTCAGGCAAAAAAGAAGTAACCGGCGCCAATGTTCTGGTTGCGATTTTCGGCGAAAAAGATTCCCATGCAGTGTTTTTCCTGCACCAGCAAGGGATCACCCGTCTGGATATCGTTAACTTTATTTCGCATGGTGTTTCAAAAATCGGCGAAACCGCAAAACCGGAAGGCGCTGACCAGGAGGCTGATACTGAGACTGCGCCAGCCGGTGCACTGGAAAGCTATACACTCAACCTAAACGCACAAGTGGCTGCAGGCAAAATCGACCCGTTGATTGGTCGTGGTGCCGAACTGGAGCGCGTAGTGCAAACCTTATGCCGCCGTCGCAAGAACAACCCGCTGCTGGTTGGCGAAGCCGGCGTTGGAAAAACAGCCATTGCCGAAGGCTTGGCCCGCCGCATCGTAGAGAAAGACATTCCAGATGTACTGGCTAATGCAGTGGTGTACTCGCTCGACATGGGCGCTCTGCTTGCAGGCACCAAGTACCGGGGTGACTTCGAGCAGCGCCTGAAAGCCGTGATGAAACAACTGGCTGAAAAACCGGAGGCGATACTGTTCATTGACGAGATTCACACCTTGATCGGCGCAGGCTCAGCAAGCGGTGGCACACTGGATGCCAGCAATCTTTTAAAACCTGCGCTCTCAAACGGTTCGCTCAAATGCATCGGTGCGACCACTTATCAGGAATATCGCGGCATTTTTGAGAAAGACCATGCCCTCTCACGCCGCTTCCAGAAAATTGACGTGGTAGAGCCTACCGTTGCTGAAACGATTGAAATATTAAAAGGCCTCAAATCTCGCTTCGAATCGCACCATAGCGTCAAATATACAAGTGGCGCACTCACCACAGCTGCTGAACTATCGGCTAAATACATCAATGATCGCCACTTGCCTGACAAGGCCATCGACGTAATTGACGAGGCTGGTGCCGCACAACGCATCCTACCAAAATCCAGACAGAAAAAAGTCATCGGTCATAAAGAGATTGAAGACATTATTGCAAAAGTAGCACGCATCCCGCCTAAAAATATCTCAGCGGATGACAGAAGTGCGCTTAAAACATTAGAGCGCGATTTGAAAGCGGTCGTATTCGGTCAGGATAAAGCGATTGAAGCCCTGTCATCCGCTGTCAAAATGGCACGCAGCGGCTTGGGACAAAACAACAAGCCGATTGGCAGCTTCCTGTTTAGCGGTCCTACCGGCGTCGGCAAGACTGAAGTGGCCAAACAGCTGGCTTACATCATGGGCATCGAACTGATCCGCTTCGACATGAGTGAATACATGGAGCGCCATGCGGTATCACGCTTGATTGGCGCGCCTCCTGGCTACGTTGGATTTGAACAGGGCGGATTGCTCACCGAAGCGATTACCAAGCATCCCTACTGTGTATTGCTACTCGATGAGATCGAAAAAGCGCATCCGGATATTTTCAACATTCTGCTGCAAGTGATGGATAACGGCACACTTACAGACAATAACGGCCGCAAGGCAGACTTCAGAAACGTCACTATCATCATGACCACCAATGCAGGTGCAGAAAGTCTATCGAAATCAACGATGGGCTTTACCACCTCCAAACAGGCTGGTGATGAGCAAGCTGATATCAAGCGTTTATTCTCACCTGAGTTCCGTAATCGCCTGGATGCTACCGTTTCATTCTCGGCACTCTCACAGGGCATTATTATCCGCGTGGTGGATAAGTTCCTGATCCAGCTTGAAGACCAGCTACATGAGAAAAAAGTCGAAGCTACTTTCTCCGATAAACTCAAAGCTTATCTGGGTAGAAAAGGGTTTGACCCACTTATGGGCGCACGGCCGATGGCAAGATTGATTCAGGACACAATCCGTAAAGCGCTCGCAGATGAACTGCTGTTTGGCAAGCTGGCCAATGGCGGTAGTGTGCACGTGGATATTGATGACAAGGATGAAGTCATACTGTCCTTTGAAACAAGCAATTCAAACAAGGAATCCGATCTGGCTGCTGCTGTAGAATAGTTTCGACGTTGAAAACAGGCGCGCAATCGGCGCCTGTTAAGACATTATTAATCATGTCTTATGCACATCTCATGGCTTGTATAATACATCTCAAACCCAACGGATAAATGACCGATGGCAATCGTCACCGCTTCGACATTTCAGGTTCCAATCGAGATTTGCGCGACTTTTGCATTTGCACTCTCCGGCCTGATTGCCGCTGCTCGTAAAAAGATGGATGCGTTCGGTGTTTTTGTCGTGACAGGCGTCGCCGCCTTCGGCGGAGGAACCTTACGCGACATACTGCTGGATAGAAGGCCTTTTTTCTGGGTAGATCATGCCAACTGGATATGGCTGATGCTGTGCATGTGCCTGCTTGCCATGGTTTTTATGCGTAACAGACATATCCAGATTACGGAGCGCGCAATCCAGATGCCTGACGCACTCGGCCTGGGACTTTACGCAGCGCTTGGAACACAAATGGCATTAGCACTCAACCTGCCAGTGATTGTTTGCGCCTTGATGGGCGTTATGACAGCAGTATTCGGCGGCGTACTTCGAGATATCCTATGCAATGAGATTCCCAAGGCCTTTAACGACCACCAGCCCTATGCCGTAATTGCGTTTTTCGGCAGTCTTTTAGTCGTGCTATTCAACGCACTTTCCCTGCCGCAGTGGTTATGTGTTTTTATTCCTGCAGGACTGATTACCTTGTTTAGAATCATGGCGATTTATCTGGCATGGCGGCTGCCAAGCTGGGAAATAGAATCTGGCGATTGAATCAGCGCATGAATTGTCGATCACTTCAACTCAAGGCAACTTGCTTTTCCATCACCTGCTTAAACAGCTCGGACTCAACAAAATGCTTCAACCACGCTTTAAGTTTGAGATATTCACCGGACGCAAACCAGACACTATCAACGGCGGCATACTGTCGCACGAACGGGAATATGGCAATATCCGCCAGAGCTGGCTCATTTTTCAGCAAAAAATCCGACACATTTAATCGCAACTCCAGTTTCTGCAAAAACAGTTCGCCCTGCTTTCTGTAGATTTCAGCAGATTGCTCTGGAAAACGAATCGCATATTTATACTTATCCAGAGCCTGCTTGAAACTACCATCATTTTCTGCAATCAATGCTTGCGTCAACTCATGGTTAGCGTTCAGCCACCCGTCATGGTCTTGCTGGCTCAATGCCCAATGCATGATTTCCAGACTCTGGTCAATGACCTTACCCTCCGGCAACACCAAAACCGGCACCGTCCCTTTAGGCGACACTTGCAACAGGTGCGCAGGTTTATCTTTTAGAGAGATTTCGTAAATTTCAGCCGTGATGCCCGCATATTTCAACGCCATGCGCGCACGCATCGCATATGGGCAACGGCGATATGAATAAAGTAAAGGCTGGCTTAAGCCGCTCACTTGTCACCCGAGTGTTTTACAGATATCGTGAACCAGTTTGGGGCCCTTGTAGATTAAGCCACTGTATACCTGTACCAAGCTCGCGCCTGCAGCGATCTTTTCCACGGCATCCGCACCACTTAAAATACCGCCCACCCCGATAATTGGCAATGCGCCTTGCAAACGCTGGGACAACTGCTGAATCACCACTGTGGATTTTTCACGTACCGGCGCCCCTGATAAACCGCCCGTTTCATCGGCATTTTTTAACCCCTTCACCGCTTCGCGAGAAAGCGTTGTGTTCGTTGCGATCACCGCATCAATTTTATGCGCCATCAACAAGTCTGCAATTTCATTCACCTGCTCAAGCTCCAGGTCCGGTGCGATTTTCAAGGCAACCGGCACATAGCGTCCATGAATATCAGCCAGTTTCAACTGCTCCTGTTTCAGCGTAGCCAGCAAATTAGACAGCGCTTCTTTTTCCTGCAACGCACGCAGGTTTTTAGTATTGGGCGAAGAGATATTCACCGTGATATAACTGGCATACGGATACACCTTACGCATGCAGATTAAATAATCATCGACTGCGTTTTCATTGGGCGTGTCAAAGTTTTTGCCGATGTTAATACCCAGCACACCTTTGTATTTGGCGGCTTTTACGTTTTCAATTAAATTATCTACGCCCAGATTATTAAATCCAAAACGGTTCACAATACCTTGCGCCTCTGGCACACGGAACAAACGCGGTTTCGGGTTACCTGGCTGCGGACGCGGCGTCACGGTGCCCACTTCAACAAAACCAAAGCCCAAGGCTGCCATACCATCAATCACTGCGGCATTTTTATCCAACCCGGCTGCTAAGCCAACAGGGTTAGGAAAAGTAATTCCCATCACCTGGCGAGGCTGACATATGGGGGGGGCTGGATAAAGCTTTAAAGCGCCCAACCGCTCAGCAGTCTTTAAGCTTTTTAAAGTAAAGTCGTGAACGGATTCGGCATCAAACTGAAACAAGAGAGGGCTTGCGAGCGAGTAAATATTCATAGCACGATTTTACTTCATTCTGTAACTTAGCCAAAATCACAACTACAGTATGGCTAATAAAAATGTCGGGAGTAGCCCGACAGCTAGTTACTTTCTTTTAACTGCCAGAAAAGAAAGTAACTCAAGAAAACCGCACCCCAACACCACGTCCTGAGGGCTTCCTTGCGCTACTCAACATAGAGACAGCAAGCGGAAACTCGCTAACTCTCAAACATCCGCTTGCTGACCCTTACTTTATGTCTGCGTTGCTCAGCGTGGTGCAAAGGGGAAAGTTTAACCATCGGCGTAGCTAAGCTTTACTTCAAAATCACCACGCATTGATTTTGACTTTAATTTCCCCTGCGACCGCGAGAAAGCGACCTGTGTCAATACGACACAAGCCTTGAAATGATTACTTCATACTGACTGAGCTATGGCTTAGTTAACCACTCTGTAAACTGACCATAATAGACAGTGTCAAGCCGGAGCGTTTGCCACGCTTTTTTAAATGCCGTTTTAGAAAAGCACCCGTGCGTTTAAGCAGGTAAAGCAAGCGGTCTGGATGATAGTGGTGCTTTTCGTAAACTTTAAGTTTGACGCATAAGCCGCCACGGGTCATCGGATGCTTGGCATTTCCTGTCACACCGATCAATTTTGGTCTTTGACGGTATACACCATGCTGCAGGTATCAGGGCAATCACGCGGGCAGCCGCCATGAACGGTTTTTATGGAATGATCGTCTGACGCATTTATGGCACTTTCCTAAAAAAGATTACATCGAACCACTTGCAGATTGATTACAATAGACTTTTAATTTTCATTCAGCTGAATATATGCCAACCTGTATAGCAACGCAATCGCATAATTTACAACTGAATAATCCACTTGATGCTGACTAATGAATACAAAAGACAAAACACTGCAATTACTTGGCAACATCACACCAGAACAGTTCCTAAGTGATTACTGGCATAAAAAACCGTTACTCATCAAGAACGCTATACCCAACTTCACCGGGCTATTAAGCCCGGAGGAACTCGCAGGCCTTGCGTGCGAAGAAGATGTACAGTCACGTATTATTGAGGAAATTGACGGCATATGGCACGCAAAACACGGTCCATTTGACGAAGAGGACTTCGCCAAGCTACCCGAACAACCTGACCCGAAGCACCGCTGGACATTGCTGGTACAAAGCGTCAACCACTACCTGCCAGAAGCAAATGCGCTACTGCAGCAATTCGACTTTATTCCACATGCCAGGCTGGATGACCTGATGGTAAGTTACGCGCCCGACGGTGGCGGTGTAGGGCCGCATTTTGACAGTTACGATGTGTTCTTATTGCAGGGGCAGGGAAAACGGCTATGGCGCATCAGCGAACAGACTGATTTAACCTTGGTCGAAGGCGCGCCACTACGCATTTTAAAAAACTTCGACACCTCACAAGAGTGGCTCCTCGAAGCAGGTGACATGCTTTACTTACCTCCGCACCTCGCCCATTGGGGCATTGCTGCCTCTGATGGCAGAGTGGATTGCATGACCTACTCGATCGGCTTCCGCGCACCCAAAAATCAGGAACTGGCCACCGAGTTTCTCGGTTTTATGCAAGACCGGCTGAATCAGGGTGCGCAGATGATTGAAGGGATGTACCAGGACGCAGATCTGACCTTGCAAGACCACCCAGCCGAAATCAGCACACAGATGATCAGCAAGGTCGTGCAGATATTACAAAAAATCAATTGGACGGATAAAGATGTTGCTACATTTCTGGGCACCTATTTATCTGAACCTAAAATAGATGTGGTCTTTGACCCCAATAAAAAAATCACCAGTAAGCTGTTTCATGAAAAGCTGGCAAAACAGGGAATCGTATTAGACTTAAAAAGCCAGATGCTGTTTGAGAATGAGCGCTTCTATCTGAATGGCGAGTCAGTCACATTCTCGGGAGAAAGTGCTGAAATGATGAAAAGACTGGCAGATCAGCGTCGTCTTGAACCCGCTGAGATAAACGCTGTAAAAGACGAAAGACTGCTGACACAGCTGCGAGACTGGTATATTGCGGGCTATTTGCAATTTGATTGATGAACTTACAGCATAATGTTATGAATCCAGACGCACTCGAACAGCATCAGATTATCGTCAGTGAAAAACTCTATAGTGATGCAATCAGCATTATTCTTGCAAATGCACAGCGTGAACTGCTGATTTTCGATCAAGATCTCAGCCATGGTGATTTTACCAGCCTTGAAAAATATACGTTGCTGCGTGAATTTCTCAGCAAGAATATCACCAGCCAATTGACAATCATTCTGCAGGACACCACTTATTTTCAGGAAAAATGCCCCCGTCTGTATCAACTGCTGGTGACCTATGGCCACAAAATGCATATTTGTCTGACCAATGATACCGTTAAGCATGCAAAGGACTGTTTTATTCTGGCAGATGGCCTGCATTACATCAAACGCATTCACATTGATCAAGCGCGCTTCAAATATGCGCTTAATGACCCGGCAAGCGTCAAACTGCTGCATAGCAGATTCAGCGAATTAAAAGAAGCCATACAGGACGTTGTTTCAGTCAAAACACTGGGACTATGACAGCAACGTGACCATACTGACGTCCAGACTACTCAGCGCAATTGTCAGAGTAATTACACTGACTGTTTGTCTGTATGCATGCTTTCAAGCTCACGCTGCTTCCGAGTTCAAGATCATTACGCTGCAACATCGCTTTGCAGAGGACGTTTTATCCAACATTCAGCCGCTGCTGACAGGAAATGGCACCGTTTCTGCCATGCAGAATCATCTCATTATCCGCACCAGCCCGGAAAATATGGCTGAAATAGTGAGGATTATCGCGACTCTTGACGTGCCAAGGCAAAATTTTAAAATCATGATCCGACGACAAAATACGCTGGAGTCTACCGACCGCGATACTGGCATTAGCGGGCGGAAACGTATCGGAAATGTGGAAGTATCAACCGGCGATTATCCAAAAAATGTTAAAAATGGCGTACGTATCCAGTTGGAAGAAAAACAATCCAGAACACAAGGCCATATGGACCAATTCATTTACACCGCAGATGGTGAGCGCGCCTTTATCCGTGTAGGACAATCCATACCGTATACGCAAGAATGGATCACCCTGACCAGACATTACATCAGCGTACAAAAAACGACTGAATTTACCGATATTGACACGGGATTTGCAGTGCGGCCTCGGAACATTGGCAACCTGATTGAATTGGAAATCACGCCCCGCATCGCGCAGCTAAATCGGAACAGTCATATCGATTTTGAAGAACTCTCTACCACTGTCCGCTTGACACGAGGTGAGTGGATAGATTTAGGCAACATCATGCAGCATCAAGATGAAGTCAGCCGTGCGATTTTAAATTGGAGAAATAATAGCCAGTCACAAAACAACCGTCTTTCTATACGCGTTGATTAGTGTTTTTTACAAAAATCATTAAAAATTGGAACTTTTTTAACAATATCAATTGGGAAAGCATGAAAAATACTGGTGTTTTTCGTAATAACTGGTAGAATTTGCGCCACTCGGTATAGCTAAATAGGTAAAAGTTTTAGGCAGTTATCGAAAAAAGTTTTTTAACTAGTTAAACTCTTAAGGAAATTAAAATGACACGTTCTTTATTACTTGCTGCATTATTAGCTCTTGCTGTTACTGCTTGTGGTGAAAAAGCTGCTGAAGCTCCTGCTGAAGCTGCTCCAGCTGTTGAAGCTCCTGCTGAAGCTGCTCCAGCTGCAGAAGCTGCTCCAGCTGCAGAAGCTGCTCCAGCTGCAGAAGCTGCTCCAGCTGCAGAAGCTGCTCCAGCTGCAGAAGCTGCTGCTCACTAATTAATCATTAGTTAGCAAAAGTTTAAAGCCGACTGAAGAGTCGGCTTTTTTTATATCTATACTTTGAGTTTATATCTATACTATGCTAACTAGCTAATCAAGTCAGCCAATCACTCGCCATTCCAGCCCCTGCGCCTGATCGGCAACCCCAATCCAGTCAAGCTCGCAGCCTAATACTTTTGCCAATGCGGATTTAGCCAATAAAGGCGTATTGTTTTTGGCACTGAGGTGAGCCGCCACAATATGCTGCAATTTGCTATTGTCCAATCTAGACAATAGATTGGCAGAGTCCGAATTCTCTAAATGACCAAGATCACCGCCAACGCGTTTCTTTAACGGCCAGCTATAAGGGCCGCTTTTCAGCATTTCGGCATCATGATTACACTCCAGCATCAGGGCATGACACCCACTCAACCTGTCCTCGATATGTGCTGTACTCCTGCCTACGTCAGTGAGCACCCCTAAAGTTAAACCGCCATCAGAAAAGGTAAATTGGATTGGTTCTCGGGCATCGTGTGGAACCGGATAAGGCTGAAGCTGAATATCTGCAATCGCAATCGCCGTGTGACTATCTATTACATTCAATTGCAAATCGTGCTGATTGGGAAAGTAGCGCTCTGCCATTTTGAGCGTGCCATACGTGAGCCATACCGGGATATTATATTTGGCAGCAAATTTGAATGCACCGCCCGCGTGGTCATCATGCTCATGCGTAATTACGATGCCGCTGATATCTGCAGGATCAAGATTGAGCCTGGCCAGCCTGAATGACGTCTCCTTGATGCTGAAGCCGCAATCCAGCATGACCCGTGTTTGATTAACTTCAACGACGAGTGCATTACCAGCGCTACCACTCCCCAGCGAAGCGAATCGCATCTTTTTCCTCTCAGTAGCGCGATAAAATCGTGAAGATTATTTTAGCTGCTCATACATCAGCGCGATAATGCGATTTGCCGTAGTAGTGCGTACGCGAGCACCTTCTGTATCCACGACTGAAACAACTGCATTATCCTTATCGCCATCCATCACTTTCACGCGATATTGCTTATCAGGATTGGTTTTCTGCTTGTCATCGGTTCCCCAAAACTTGAGACTGTCCACCAGACTCTTTTCTTCTTTTTTGGCAGCAGTTTCTGGTTCTTTTTTATCCTCATCACCCCAGAATTTAAGCGTCTCAATCAAGCCTTTCTTTTTCTTAGGGGTATCATCGATATCCACATCTGCGTAGCGCACAAAGAAAAGACCTTTCGAACGGTCTTTATCCTCAATCACAAAGCCGACTCTATCTAACGCCAGGCCGACACGACGCCATGCGCGGTCAAACGGGTCATTCAATATCAATCTTGCGCTACCATCCGATTCTTTGACGATTTCTGCACGTTTGATTGTTACTGCCTCAGCGACGATAGCTTTGGACTTCTGCTCTTCTACACCAAGTTTCACCATGAGACGACGGAGCAATTCCGCATCAAGCTCAGCATCGGTAGGATTCAATTCACTAGCTGACTTAGATTCCATTTTATAGCCGGTCTCAATTTCACCTAACTGAGTCTTAACCACATTCTTGCCATCATCTGGCGCCCCTGTCACAGAGCGATGTGTCATGTAGACTTCAGTCGTGTTAGGCTCAACTCCCCTATCAAGGCGCGTACGGAATTTTTTCTTATCCGCATATCCTGACAACTTATCCAGCCACTTATCAAATTTATCCAACGCATTGCCAGACTCATCTTTCTTGATTGCATCAGAGTCCACCCACTCGGTTTCCATTACACCGATTTGCGGATTTTCCACACGCACAGCAAAGCCCATATCCATCCAGAATTCGCGCACGATTGGCCAAATCTTTTCAGCAGGCGCATTCACTACCAGCCAACGCTGCGCACCTGATTTTTCCAACCGCACACCTTCCGGCGTAGTCAGTATCTTTTCTGCACCAGCTTCCTGGCCTTCCTGTGCCTGGCTGTAGCTTGAATAACTTGTGCTGCCAGGAATCGAGTAAGCATCGCTCACTGGGCTTGCGGTCAAATCAGGAGGCACCTCCAGCGGACGAGATCTGCCTGCACCCTTGTAGTCAGATTTATTGTCGACAAAAGGAATGGAATCGCAAGCGGTTAAAGTCGCCAGCAATAATAATGATAATGCGGCACGTTTAGCATTCATGTTATTCATGCTGGCAGACGTGATATTGACTTGTTTCATTCAAACCTCTTTTTCAAGACTATTTAATTCGTTACAGAATTTGTGCTGACCTGCATGCACTACGCAACACATCATGATATTGCGATGACAAATTCACCATCGGCAAGCGAATGCCCGTTTTGATCAGCCCCATCTCAGCCAGTACCCACTTGACCGGGATTGGGTTGGCTTCGACGAACAATTTCTGGTGCAATGCAAATAGCTTGGCATTAATCTCACGTGCCTTCACAACATCACCACACATGGCTGAGACACACATTTCATGCATAAGTTTTGGCGCAACATTCGCCGTCACTGAAATCACACCATGACCACCCATCAACATCAGCGCCATCCCGGTTGCATCATCACCGCTATATACGGCAAAACCTTCAGGCGCTCGCAACAGCAGATCCGTGCCACGCTCAATGCCGCCAGTCGCATCTTTAATGCCGACAATATTCGGATGCAACGCTAAACGCAATGTCGTATCGTTCGTAAGATCGCAGCCAGTACGGCCTGGTACATTGTATAAAATTTGTGGAATATTGACGGCATCAGCTACTGATTTAAAGTGCTGATACAGCCCCTCCTGCGTTGGCTTGTTGTAGTAAGGCGCAACGAGGAGACATGCGTCTGCACCCAGATCTTTGGCTTTCTGCGTGAGCACAATGGCCTCTTTGGTGGAGTTGGCACCAGTGCCGGCAATGACCGGCACGCGACCATTCACCTGAGCAACGGCTGTTTGAATCAGCAGACAATGCTCTTCAAAATCTACAGTTGGGGACTCGCCTGTTGTCCCGACAATGACAATACCATCTGTTCCCTGACCGATATGAAAATCGATCAATGCATTTAATGACGGAATATCCAACTCTCCATCTTCGAACATGGGAGTAACAATAGCGACTAAACTGCCTTGCAACATAGTAAACCTAACGAATTCACAATGTTGTATTTTAACTTAAAGCATGCCAAATAAACACACCATCACGCCTAAACTTAAAGCTAAATTCACTGGCAAGCTGACTATTAATACTAAAAGCATTTCCGGCAAGTAATAATTTTTACAGCAGCAGCGGTTCAGCCCAAAATTGCCAAGCAAATTACAATGCAGTCAGAGTATAATATTGTAAGTAACAACGCCGCTTTCAACCATTATTTAAGTAGGTTTTTAAACACACCGCACCGGTCGAGAATCTTAATACCACCATGGATTTCCATCATTACATCATGATCTTAATTGGCACAGTGCTTGTGAATAATATCGTGCTGGTTAAAATTCTGGGACTATGCCCCTTCATGGGTGTTTCCAAAAAACTGGAAGCCTCCATCGGCATGGCGGGCGCAACCGCATTCGTACTCAGCATCGGCTCCATGACTAGCTGGGGCATCAATCACTACCTGCTGGCGCCTAACGGCCTGGAATATTTACGCACGCTGTCATTTATTGTGATTATTGCCGGGGTCGTGCAATTTACCGAAATGGTCATGGAGAAGAACTTCCCTCCGCTATATCAGGCGCTTGGTATCTTTCTACCACTCATTACCACCAACTGCGCAGTACTGGGTATTGCGCTGCTGAATGCTCAATCCAGCCATAGTTTTCTTGAATCTCTCCTCTTTGGTATGGGCGGGGCATTCGGTTTTTCACTGGTATTAATTCTATTTGCATCGATGCGCGAGAGATTGGAAGCTGCCGACGTTCCAGTTGCATTCAAAGGCTCCGCTGTCGCCATGGTAACGGCGTCCCTCATGAGCCTAGCATTCATGGGGTTTGCCGGTCTTGATAAATACTAGCCTTAAGCATCTACGCTAACGATATGTTAACCGCTTTATACATCATGCTTGGCCTGGCACTTGTGCTAGGCGTTCTGCTTGGCATCGCAGCACTGTTATTCAAAGTGGAAGGTGACCCGCTGATTGCCCGCATTGATGCAATCCTGCCGCAGACACAATGCGGACAATGCGGCTATCCTGGATGCAAACCTTATGCAACAGCCATCGCCAAAGGTGAAGCTGACATCAACCAATGCCCTCCTGGCGGAGATGCCGGTGCACGCGCCCTGGCCGATCTGATGGGGGTTGAGTACAAACCACTCAACGCCGAACATGGTTTGCCAAAACCCAAATCCGTTGCCTTTATTGATGAAAATACCTGTATCGGCTGCACCTTATGCATACAAGCCTGCCCGGTTGATGCGATTCTGGGTGCGGCAAAACACATGCACACCATTATTGCTTCAGAGTGCACAGGTTGCGAGCTATGTCTGGCACCTTGCCCGGTAGACTGCATTACCATGCAGCCGATTGCGGAAACCCCTGATAACTGGAAATGGAAATATCCGGTCTTCCCGATTAAGGCATTACCCGCGAATGGGAGTCCTGCGCCTTGATGAATTCAATCATTCAATTTACCAGCCGCCTCATGCGAAGAAATTCAGCGCAAGCTGGCTTTCATCCGTTCCACGGCGGCGTACATCCAGAAGGCCACAAACAGGAATCTACAGCACATCCGATTGCAAAACTTGCCATTCCGGATGAATTGACTTTGCCTTTGCGCCAGCATGTGGGGCATATTCCCAAAGTGAAAGTCAGGGTGGGCGATCATGTACTAAAAGGGCAAATGCTTGCAGAAGCCGAAGGCAATGTGTCAGCGGCAATTCATGCGCCGACCTCAGGCACAATAACCGCCATCGGTGAAAAGCTGATTCCACATCCATCCGGCCTGCCGGACATGTGCATCACACTGACGCCAGATGGAAAGGATACCTGGTGCCCACTCAATTCGATTGACTGGCGAAACACCCCAAAAACCGAGTTGGTTTCCAGCCTGCGCACATCAGGCATCGTGGGGCTGGGTGGTGCAACATTCCCAACCCACATCAAATTACGGCCTGATGGCAAATCACATATCCACACGCTGGTCATCAATGCTGCAGAATGTGAACCTTATATCACGTGCGATGATATGCTAATGCGTGAGCGTGCCGAAGAAATCGTTAAAGGCATAGAAATCGTACAATACCTGCTGGCTGCCGAGCAGTGCTTTATCGGCATTGAAGACAACAAGCCTGAGGCGACTGTTGCCATGCAGACAGCCAGCAAAGCATTGGCAGGAACAACCGTCAAAGTCGTTCCAACCCTTTACCCAAGTGGCGATGCACGCCATCTGATCAAACTTCTGCTGGGCACTGAGATTCCGCATGACAAACGTTCAACCGATGTCGGAATACAAGTCTTTAATGTCGCAACGGTATTGGCAATCTATCGATACTTCACTTTCGGAGAACCTGCCATTAGCCGGATCGTGACCATGACCGGCAGTGTCGCTTCGCCACAAAATTTTGAAGTGCTATTCGGAACACCGCTGCAGTCGCTGATTCAGGCCGCAGGCGGCGCTCAATCCGGAACGGCCAGTTTCATTATGGGTGGACCCATGATGGGTTTTGACTTGCCATCGATTGATGTACCCATCACCAAAGCGGCAAATTGCATCATTGCGGCCATCCCGGATATGTTCCCGCCAGCTCCACCTGCAATGCCCTGCATACGCTGCACACGCTGCGCTGATGCCTGCCCGGTGAATTTGCAGCCGCAGGAACTTTACTGGTTTTCAAAATCGGACAATTTTGAAAAAGCGCGTGACTACAGCCTGTTTGACTGCATCGAATGTGGCTGCTGCACTTATGTGTGCCCGAGCAACATCCCATTGGTACAGTATTACCGCTACGCCAAGAGCGAGATCATCGCTGCAGACAGGGCAAAAGAAGCCGCAGATCTTGCACGCGAACGTAACGAGTTCAGGCTAGCCCGTATTGAGCGAGAAAAACTGGAGCGCGCACAAAAACATGCAGAACGTGCCGCGGCCGGCAAGGCAGAGGGATCAAAGACAGAAGCCTCAAAAACCGAAACGCCTAAAGCCGAAGCCGTGACAAATGCTGGGGCTATCAAGTCTGAAGTCGACAAGCCTGCCAATGCACCCGCAACAGATGATGCAAAAAAAGCGGCCATCGCCGCTGCTGTAGAACGTGCGAAAGCGTTGAAAGCAGCCGCTCAGGCAGAGACTCAAAAACAAAGTGCTCAGGATACACCTGCCACAGCAGAGCCACAGAATTCGGTTGATAAACAGGCCAAAAAAGACAAGCAGGCAATGATTGCTGCTGCAATTGAACGTGCCAAAGCACAGAAGCTGGCCGCAGCACAAGCGGGGCAAGTGCCAAAAAACACTGAAGCAGTCAGCCCAGCAATACAAGCAGAAATCAATGAAATTGAAGCGCTGCGTGCAAAAGCGAAAGCGCTGACAGATGCAAAAGAACAGGAATAAACAATTAATCGACTTAACAGATCAGGACAAAGCACTTGAACCGCTCCCCTTACATTACTGACGCACCAACCGTCAGCATGATTATGCTGAAAGTGTTACTTGCACTTGTGCCGGGTATTTTTGCCTACACCTGGGTATATGGCGGAGGCATTCTGGTTACCTTATCGCTGACAACCATTACAGCATTGACGCTTGAAGCGGCGCTGCTCAAGATACGTCAGCGCCCTGTTAAACCTTACCTGATGGACTTAAGTGCAGTCGTGACCGCATGGCTGCTGGCGTTAGCCCTACCCCCGCTGGCCCCTTGGTGGCTGGCAGTGGTGGGAACTTTCTTTGCGATCGTTATTGCCAAACAACTATATGGTGGCTTGGGCTACAACCCATTCAACCCGGCAATGGTGGGTTATGCAGTCTTGCTGATTTCATTTCCCATCATCATGACCAAATGGCCCGCGCCCTTGATATTGGCCGAAACAAAACTAGGCTTCATGGACCAATTACAATTCATTCTCGGCAACGTGTTGCCAGACAATGTAAAATTCGATGCGGTCACCTCCGCAACGCCACTGGACTATTTAAAAACACAACTAATGCTCAAACATGAAGTCACCGCCATTACGCAAGCGCCGATCTTTGGCATGTTTGGTGCAAAAGGCGGCGAGGTCGTCACCGGCGCCTATTTACTGGGCGGCCTGTATTTAATCCAGCAGCGCATCATCAGCTGGCGCCTGCCCACCGCCTTTCTGGGAGCACTGGCTACCATTTCTCTCGCTTTTTATGCCATTGACCCTGCGCACTTTGCGAACCCGCTGTTTCATTTAATGAGCGGCGCTTCCATGCTATGTGCCTTTTTCATCATTACTGATCCGGTAAGCGGCCCAACCACACCTAAAGGCAAACTATACTTCGCTGCCGGCGTAGGCGTGCTTACTTATGTGATTCGCGTCTATGGCGGCTACCCTGACGGTATCGCCTTTGCCGTGCTACTGATGAACATGTGCGTACCGCTCATCGATGCCCATACACAGCCACGCGTATTCGGACACAAGACTTCTGGTCACTCGTAAAACTGAACCGATCCCATGTCAGAATCTATCATTAAACATGCTTTAAAAACCGCGGCAACACTGATCGCCTTTGCTTTCATTGGCACAACCATGCTCGCCTATGTCTTTGATATTACCCGTGCTCCTATAGAAGCAAGCGAGCGAGAAGCACGCTTGGCGCTTTTTAAGCAGATTCTGCCAGAGAGTAACTATAACAACGCCTTGTTGAATGAAAAGATCGAAATCGCACCGAACGAATTACTCGGCAATCGTCTACCGACCATCGCGAATGTCGCGAAACTGGATAATCATTTTAGCGGCGTGATACTGGAAGCCGTCGCACACGATGGCTATAGCGGTGACATTAAACTGCTTATTGCAATTAATGCCGATGGCACTGTCAGCGGTGTGCGCGTCCTGGCCCACAAAGAGACGCCTGGCTTAGGTGACTATATTGACATCGCCCGTGGCAACTGGATAAAACTGTTCGATGGGGAATCTTTGCACAAAACCCCTGCCAAACAATGGCAAGTAAAGAAAGATGGCGGTCAATTCGACTATATGGTGGGCGCAACCATCACCCCTCGTGCTGTAGTCAAAGCGGTTTTCAAGGCGCTGCAGTTCTTTGAGCAAAACAAAGATACATTGTTCGAGCCCACAAAAGTACAGGCGATTAAGGATTGAAGATGAGCGTTTATAAAGAGATCAGCATTAACGGCCTTTGGAAGCAGAATCCAGCTGCAGTTCAGTTGCTCGGCCTTTGTCCTACTCTGGCAGTGACAACAAGTGCGGTGAATGGTTTAAGTTTAGGGCTGGCGACAGCCTTGGTCATGTCTGCGGCAAACGGCGCAGTCTCTCCCGTCCGTAAATTCGTTCCTAACGAGATTCGTGTGCCGGTATTTATTTTAGTGATTGCGGCATTAGTCACTGTCATCGATATGTCAATCAATGCCTTTGCACACCCGCTGCATAAAGTATTGGGAATTTTCATTCCGCTGATTGTTGTAAACTGCATCGTGCTGGCGCGCGTGGAGTCTTTTGCCGCAAAAAATGAACCCGTACCCTCCATACTGGATGGTTTTATGATGGGGCTTGGTCTGACTTTGGTGCTTGGTTTGCTGGGAGGTATACGAGAACTGGTAGGTAAGGGCACCCTATTCTCAGGTCTGGATCTGGCGTTTGGTCCTGCTGCAAAACAATTTGTGATTACTATCATCCCTGATTATCACGGCTTTCTGTTGGCCATACTGCCTCCGGGCGCGTTTTTAGGCTTAGGCGCAATTATCGCATTGCGCAACTGGATTGAAATCAGAAATGCAGAGAAACCCAGCACTGCCAGCCATTCGGCTGAGCCAGCCATGAGTCACTAGTACGCATGAATTCAGAAAAACGCTTCAAGATTTTCCAGCGCTTAAGTGTTGCCATTCTCAACCCAACCACCGAACTGAACCACAACAGCACCTTTGAGCTGTTGATTGCCGTGATTCTATCGGCACAAGCGACCGATAAAGGCGTCAATCTTGCAACAGATAAGCTCTTTGCCGTGGCCAACACTCCGGAAAGAATACTCGCACTGGGGCTGGATGGGCTTGAATCCTATATCAAAAGCATCGGGCTATATCATGCCAAAGCTAAAAATATCCTGGCAACTTGCCAGATGCTGATTGCAAAACACCAGTCACAAGTCCCCAATACCCGGGCTGCACTTGAAGCATTGCCTGGCGTAGGCCGCAAGACGGCCAATGTCATTTTGAATACGGCTTTTGGCCAGCCGACGATCGCGGTGGATACCCATTTATTCAGGCTAGGTAACCGCATCAAACTGGCTACAGGTAAAAATGTGCTGGAAGTTGAGAAAAACTACCTCAAGACGATACCGACTGAGTTCATGCAAGATGCACATCACCTGCTTATTCTGCACGGCCGTTATGTGTGCACCGCGCGCAAACCGAAATGTGCGCAATGCTGCATCGAAGACTTGTGTGAATATCAGGCAAAAGAATACAACCTGTAATAGACACCATAAACAAGATAAGCTAAAAGTAGAGATCAAGTGAAGGTCGCAACCAGTATCGTTCTAGGCAATCAGGCCACTCCAGAATTGGCCGCTGAGGCTGTAAACAATGCCATGCAGAAGGCGGATATCTCAATTGCAAACAGCGTGCTGCTCCTGCTCACCTCTGAATTTGCAAGTAACCCGCAGGCTGCCATTCGAGCTGCTGCAAAAACCGCGAATTGTATGCAGGTGATGGGCTGTTCTGCAACTGGTATCTTTACTGAAGAGGACTGGGTACTGGACGCCCCGGCAGCGGCTGCTATGGTATTTGGCGATGGCATTGCACTACAACTATCTCACTTCAACACCGGCAATCAACCCCTGCTCACCCTTAGCGCACCCAATGCGATTAACAGCACATGGCTACGTGATGGCCATATTCGCTACGGTGGCGTTTCCGGCGACGCGATTGGTCAGGGACCATTCTCTGTCTGGCAAAATGCAAAAGGTGATGTCACCGGCTGTGTTGAAGCATTTTTTTCTGGTGCCAATGTGGTCACCAAAGCCTCGCATGGATTGAGCCAGATATCGCAGCCAATCAGCATCGTGCAAACGGATGCCTTCGATCTTGTGCAGATGCACAATATTCAAAACCCTTTTCTTGCACTGCAAAAAGCATGGAAGTCACACAGTAAAAACAGCGAGCCTGTGCCGCTACACTTAATCATCGCAATCTATGCGGATAGTGCAGAAGCAATTAAACAAGGTGATTATCATCAAACGACCATCATCAGTCATGATGAGAACAGCGGTACAATTACGCTGGCAAAAGCGCTAAAAGCCGGACAATATCTGAGTTGGGCATTGCGTGATACGCAATCAGCTGAAGCTGACATGCTGCTTACCGCGCAAGAATTAACCAGTCAATTGGGCCGCACGCCGGATTTCGGCCTATTATTTTCCTGTCTGGGCCGCGGCCCATACTTTTATGATGGCGTAGATCGTGACTTGCACGTTCTTAAACAGCAGTTCCCACGCATGCCTTTAATCGGGTTCTATGGAAATGGTGAGATTGCATCTGTTAACGGAGCTAATCAGTTACTGCCTTATTCTGCAGTATTGTCATTATTTTCAGCCCATCATGGCTAATTACGTTAATCTACAGTCATTACCCCTTATTAAGTTTAAAATGGACTATGAGCTTATATAACCCTAGCAGAGACCAGGCGCGCCAATTTCTTTTTGATGCCTGGGCCAAGTTCAAACAACATTCCATCCTGACGGATCTTGAAAAAATTGCCGTCGAGGTTATGCAAATGCACCCTGAATATCATGCCGTGCTGGACAAGCCGGAGCATTATTTGCAACAGAAATATTTTCCTGAAATGGGGGAAACAAATCCCTTCCTGCATCTCAGTTTACATTTATCCGTCATCGAACAGGTCAGCATCAACCAGCCGATTGGAATTGCACAAGTTTACGGCACGCTATGTCAGAAATACAATGACAAGCACATGGCACAACATGATTTGCTAGAATGCCTGGCAGAGACCATCTGGCATTCACAGCGCAACAATCTGCCACTGGACTCTGCACACTACCTGAACCTGTTGAATCAAAGGATAGGACAATCCTGATGGCTGGCAATCGCAATGACTGGCTCAATGAACATGGCGACTATCTCTACCGCTTCGCACTTGCGCGATTACGCGACCCGCATCTTGCTGAAGATGTCGTACAGGAAACCATGCTCGCCGCAATAAAAAATAACAGCTTTGAAGGCAACTCCTCTGCCCGCACCTGGCTGACAGCCATACTCAAACATAAAATAATCGACCTTCAACGCAAGCAGATGCGTGAACAGCCAATCTCGGATTTAATTGATACCGATGCTGACGATACTAGCATGGATGATTTCTTTGACCAGACAGGGCACTGGATAGATAAACCACAAACTTTAAACATGCCGCATGATGTTCTTGAGCAAAAACAATTTCTCAATGTTCTGGATGCATGCATGAAAAAATTACCAGAGAAATTAAAGGCCATCTTCATACTGCGTGATGTGCAAGATGAAGAAAATGAAAATATCTGTAAGGAACTTGATATCTCCACGACCAATGCCTGGGTGATGTTGTACAGAGCCCGAATGGGGTTAAGGAAATGTTTAGAGCTGAATTGGACTGGAACATGATGCAAGGGAAGTTATCTTATGCTGACATGTAAACAAGCTAGCCAGCTCGTTTCACGCTCTCTTGACCGTCCGCTCTCATGGTCTGAACGTTTGCAACTCAAGTTACATTTATGGATATGCAATGCGTGCAGTCGGTTTAATCAACAACTGCAGATGTTGCGCGCTGTGTTGCAGCAAACCAGGGACCAGATTGAGAGTGATGGCTCTATACACCTGCCATCAGATGCAAAGGCGAGAATTGAACGTGAAATAGCATCACACAAACTGTAAACTTTATATATGATTAGGGTCTTAGGAAGCTAAAGCGGTTTATTTCTTAATAATTTGAGTATTTCAAGGTACATATTAACAGCCCTATGGTTAAAGCGGAATTCAGTCTCTTTCAGATGCAAATAAAACGTATGCTT
>Ga0172373_10001282_pt1 | contig 40884 bp, 70 predicted proteins | sample Lak10m_2_FD_114546 | JGI IMG/M metagenome (GOLD analysis project Ga0172373, IMG submission 114546) | Freshwater microbial communities from Kabuno Bay, South-Kivu, Congo - kab_092012_10m | ecosystem: Environmental > Aquatic > Freshwater > Lake | place: Democratic Republic of the Congo... | reverse complement strand
TAAATGGGGACATTTTGTAAAACATGATAATTTCATGAAACCAATTATTCCTCCTAAATACAACATAGCATTTGTAGTTCGTAATTGTAACTTGCAGTTGTTAGATGCATTAGAGCCATGGTGTGACCGAATTTATATTGATGATGATATGCAAGTAATTACCACTGCATATATTGAACGAGAACAACCAAATACTCGATTTGATTTAACCCGTCGCGTATTATGCACCAATTTCAATACACCGGAAGATGAAAATGATATTATTGTAGCATTCGATGCAACTCGTTTAACTGCTACCGATTTTCAATACATTCAACAACTCCCAGAAATATTAGCAGCAGATGCATCATTATCTAATTTAGATCAAGTTGGGATGCAGTTTGCATTAGGAAATTTAACTATTAGCATATGGTCGACAGAAACATATGAAAAAAATCTCATTAAACTCAACCAACAACATATTTATCTATGAAACGAAAACGAATGTTATTAAAAATAAGGAATGCAATGCAGCAAGCCAAAAGTTTCCTTCAACGTTTAGTATCAGACTCAAAGTCTGGTGACGTATCATCTAGAAGACTTATTGGCGTAACGGGATTCGTATCATTAGTAGTAATGATGTTTATAAACTCTTTATATCCTAAATCTATTGCACCTAATGAACATTTAATATCAGCTATAGAGTACATTGTTATTGCTGCCATGTTTAGCACAACGGCAGACAAGTTTTCGCCTCACCAAACAGTAAAAAAAGATGAACAACCAGTAGTTTAAAGGTATGAGTAGAATGAAAACATTTCTTTTGGTAAGCACAACAACAATATCATTTCTTTGCACGTATTTGTTGAATTTAACAATGGAAAATTCAGAACAGTATTTAGCAGTTGTAGCTGTAGCATTGTTAGATGGATTTTTTGGAGTAATTGCTGGAATTAAGCGAGAAGGATTTAAAACATATAAAGCGCTTAAAGTACTTCAAACTATAGTTGTATGGATTGTATTTTTAACAACGTTGCTCATTATAGAACAAGCATATCCAGGAACTTCATGGTTGAGTGAAACTATAATATTTCCATTTGTATTTTTTCAAATCATTAGTGCTCTTAAAAATGCAGCAATGGCCGGCTTTATTGAAGCAAAACTTTTAACACAAATATTAGATAAAATAGATCTTCACAAAGGAGAACGAAAACATAACAAGGATTAACAATGAGTTTAGATGTTACAAAAATCAAACAAGTGCCACTTTCAGAATCACAATATCTTAAAGAAGAGGCAGTAAAAACACAAATTGTATTACACCATACTGCAGGTAATTCATCAGGCCCGGCTACAATTAAAATGTGGAACACGGATGATAGAGGTCGCATTGCAACCTGCGTGACTATATCTGGTAAAGGATTATCAAAAGATACATTTGATGGTGAAATTTGTCAAGCATTTTCATCAAAGTATTGGGCATATCATTTAGGTATTAAAGGTGATGTATTTCGTGCAAACGGTGTTCCTGCTAAAAATTTAGATAAAACATCTATAGGAATTGAAATTTGCAGTTGGGGGCCGTTGGAAAAACGTGGTGATAAGTTTTATAATTATGTAGATAGAGAAGTTCTTGCTGATCAAGTTACTGAATTAGCAACTCCGTATAAAGGGCATAAATATTATCATCGTTATACAGATGCACAAATAGAATCAGTTCGTCAATTGTTAACATATTGGAAGCAACTATATAATATTGATTTAACATATCGAGATGTGGATATGTGGGCAGTATCAAAACGAGCATTACGCGGGGAGAATGGTGTATATACTCATAATTCTTATCGTAAAGACAAATCAGATATTCATCCATGCCCTCGAATGATTGCGATGCTTAAAACTCTGTAAATGAATTATAAACATATTGCTATTTCCTTTGCAATGTTTTTGCTAGGACAAATCATCGTATGGATTCAAGTAAATGGGCCTATGATATGGCCATGGGCTAAAACTTATAAGCTATGGTTAATGTTACTAGGAGTTCCGATAACGTGGCTATTTATGGAAGCAACACGAAATACCGTTAGTGGATTCGGAGGATTATTTTGGCCCGGGCGATTTACTTCTTTCGTTGCTGGCATATTCATTTTTACTATAATGACGTATGCATTCCGTGAAGAAGCAATTAATCTAAAAACGGCTACGTCACTGCTATTAGCATTTTGTATCATTCTTATTCAGCTCTTTTGGAAGTAGCAATATTTATATTATATGAATTAGGACTATTATGAATAGAAAAGTATATTTATCAAAAATAATTAATCAAGAACATGTGTTTGCAAAGATTGAATTAATTAAAGAACATGCAAATATTTGCAAAACAGAATTAATTGAAAAAACTGAAAAAGCTGACACAAGTTGGTCAAATCCTAAGGTAAATAAAGCTAAAGAAGCAGAATTTTTAAAAAAACTAGGGGCAACTGAACAATTAATGGGCCCTAATCCAGTAGCATATGAACTAGTTACAGATATTGACGAAATCCGTAAAGATAAATTTAGATTTTACTCTGATGGCGCAGTTTATTCATATAATCTTAGCAGAACTCTAGGTTGGGTATATGACGATAGTCAAATTAAACTAATTAATTTTACGCCATCTGCTATAATTAAAATTGCCGATGAAAAGGTATTAGCTACGATAAGTGGACCGCCTGCCAAATTTGTTAACATTGCATTATTAGATGCAGAACAAGCTATTGAAGAACCAAAAGAGTTTTTAGGTATATCCGGGGATACGATGGATACTATACAAACGGTATTAGATTTCGCAGGATTAGTTCCAGTAATAGGTGATGCAATTGATGCAATAAATGCATTAATATATTTTGCAAGAGATAAATATTTTGATGGATTTTTATCATTATTAGCAATTATTCCGGTTATTGGTAGCGTATTAAAATTAAGTATTAAAGGAATTTATAAAGGAACTAGACTAGCTAAATTATCGGTATTGATAAAAGGTGCATTTTTGGCTAGAAGTACGAAAAGAGTTAATATTTTACAAGCTCTTTATAAAGACTTACTAGACTCAAAAGCAATAAGTCCTACGCAATTACAAATGATTGCAGATGGTATGGTTGATATCGAACGCGTATTACGAAGAGGTAAAGGCGGATTGCGATTTGTTCCCGGAAATACAAAACCGGTAGGTGATTTTATTGACAATGGCGCTGATTTCATGAAAGCAAACGGAATGGCAATTGATGAACTTAATGCAGCTTCTAAAGTGGCATTAGATTCTGAAAAAGCTGCAGTAAAAAATATCAGTACATTATCACCTGCAGAATTAAAAACTACGATGAAGGGTAATAGCTTACCTAAAAAAGTATTCAATGCGATAACATTAGGTATTATACCTAGAATTAAAAATGCAACATTTTTTCCAGCAAAGCGTCTAAACGCTATCACTAAAGCAACTGAAACTAGATTTTTAAGTAAAATGAATAAACCCGGACAATTGGCTATTTTGCATAAACTTATGCCAAATCCTGCAGCAATTGCTCCGAAATTAAATAATAGAGTACAAACATTCTTATCTTCAGCACCTGCTCCGATTCAAACTGCATTACGCAATAAATTAACGCAATTACATCCTCAAGCTATTAATAGTAAAGGCTTTGTTAATTTTAATAAATTATCAGCTAGCGATGTAGAAGAATTAGCAAAATGGACTAGTAATAATAAAACATACAAACCACTAATAGATGATATATCTAGAACAATGGCTACTCATACAAAAAAAGAAGGCGGCGTATTGTGGAATGTTTATAAACATGATGAATATAATAAATTATTATCATCACAAACTGCATCGGCGATTAATACCTCATTTGCAAAAAATGCAGATATTATTTGGAATGAGATACAAGATGTATCAGAAGATTTAGGTTTGAAAAGTCGTGATGACGTTAATGGTGTAATTTGGCCATTGACCAAAACTATAATGGCTCAGGCATTAGGAGATACATGGGAAGATCTTCAAGACACGGGACAACAATTGGCAGACGTTGTTAAGTTATATGGAGCTGGTCCTGTCAATGCTGCATTAACAGCTGTCGGTGTTGATCCAGGCCAATTTTCTGATTATGAAGTAGCTCAAGATGATTATACATATGGTTCTACGGTAAAATGATGATTTTAGAATATAGAACACATGGCACTCTTAATCCAAAGCTTTGGGATGGCGATCATATCAAACGTGGCCTTACTGAAAAATTCATTCGCATTGCAAAAGCATTTTTTGATTTCCTAGAAATTCCAGAAAATGTACAGATATTAGATATTTTGCTAATTGGTAGCAATGCAAATTACAATTGGACTAATGCATCTGATATTGATTTACATGTTGTTATAGATTATCAAGCTGTTGATGCTAATTTACATCTTGTTAAAAACTACATGATGGCTAAAAAAAGCATATGGAATAACAATTATCCACTTAAATATAAAGGAATGGATGTTGAATTATATGCCCAAGATTGGAATGATAGACTGCATTCATCAGTAGGCCAATATTCTGTAATGCGTGGTAAATGGATAAAAAAGCCTAGTGCAGAGACGGTTAGCATCGATGATGAAATGATTGAAGCTAAAGCTGCTCCAATTGAATATGAAATCGAAAAACTAAAAGAATCTGATCCTAGGATTGAACATAAAATCAAAGACATATTGCAACGTTTATATAAAATGCGACAAACTGGATTAGAAGCAGAAGGCGAATACGCAGTAGAAAATTTAGCATTCAAGAAGCTTCGTAGCCAAGGTCTAATAGCTCGTTTAAAAGAATTAAATGATACTATTAAATTGGGTCATATGCAATTAGAACAAGTATTACAAGAAGGATATGAACCCAGCATAGCAGAATCTTTAGCTGCTCATATGTTAAAGAAGAGTATGTTAGATGATGCAGGATGGGATGACATAATTAAACGTAGTGGGGGCGTTGAAGATGCTCAAGGACAATGGTTACACCCGGGTCGTTGCACCATGATACCTAGCAGTAACATCACAATGCAGAATGTACCACATCGAGTTTTAGGAATTGATGATACCGGCCATAGCATCATGATGCATCCAGAACAAACATATTCATATCCAGGTACCCGTGTATTTGAAATACCGGTAACACCACAACAACATACATTATTAATTCAATTGCGAAATGCAATACAAAATGGAGCACGTTATGTCTAGTAAAGGTTTAGGTGATGATATTAAAAAAATAACCGCAGCAACAGGGTTGGACAAATTGGCACAACGAATTGCACAAATACTTGATGAAGATTGTGGATGTGATGATCGTCAAGAATGGTTGAATGAAAAAACAAAAAATTGGCCTATATATAAGAAAAGGAACATAAATGGCAATAATAAATAAAACAGGTATTACTAGCGGCGGTACAATACAAGCTGAACATGTAACTAGAGCTATAGATGCGTTGAGTGGCGGATCGACCGATACCGTAATAGCAACAGGATCGTTCTCTGGATCATTAACAGGTATCGCAACATCAGCATCATTTGCTACAACTGCATCATTTGCATTGAATGCTGGCGGAGCTGGATTTCCATTTACTGGTAGCGCCCAAATTACTGGTTCTTTAGCGGTAACAGGAAGTTTTAGACAATTGGTTACTGGTACTGGAACGGTAATTGATTCTGATTCAAATGGTATTCTCACGATGCGACATAATAATATTAATGTATCTAGTTCTATAGTATCTTTTGATCCGAACGCATCTTTAAACTTGTCTAATGTATTCAAAAACGGCGGGTTACAAATACCAGTAAATAGTCCAGGGGCATCTGCAACGACTGGCTCTATGTATTTTGATATACCAAACACAACGTTGTATATATATGACGGTACGTTTTGGACATATATTCAACTAACACCTTAATTAAACATTAATATATTTATATAAAAGGAAAATTATGAAACTAACAAAAGAACAAGTATTAGGTATTGTACGACATACCTTAACTTTCGTAGGTGGTATTGTTGTTGCTAAAGGTCTAGTAGATGAAGCCGTAGTAACAGAAATCATTGGTGGTGTTCTTACACTTACCGGTGCAATTTGGTCTATTGTAGCAAAGGCTTAACGTGAAACGGCTTAACGAATGTGGTTGCGGGTGTGGTGGTGCTCGAGGCGGATGTCAAAAGCCCGAAGGGTCAATGGCTAAACATGATGCAATGGAATGTGCAGAAGATGCTCAGGCAGTTGCTGATATGATTTCCGAAACTGACAATCTTCCGGAGTGGTTGGAAGCTAAAATAACATTGGCTGCTGATTACATGAACCGAGTTAAAGATTACCTAACATATTACAAACAACATGGCGACACAATGCCAGGTTTTGGCGGTAATATCACACAACCACAATTCGTTCCGGTCGATCCACAAAATGGTGATATGAAACAATTCATTAAAGAGATTATTCGCAAAGTAAAAGATGGATATCGTTTATATAGTCACAAAGGCAAAAATCTAGGAACATTTGATACACGTTCAGCTACAAAGAAACATGATCAACAAATTGGATATTTTAAATCATTGAAAAAATAATGTTTGAACAGATACTACATAGTATCAATCAATTTGGTAAAACTAAATTAGCTCCGTCGCTTGTATGTGACGGAGTTGGTGTTTTCGCACTTACGGATATTCCTGCAGGATTTATTTTATTTCAAGATGTTGAATCAGATACAATCCATATTCCATACAATGCAATCGATAATCAAGAAATACGTTCATATTTAACTTCTACATGTAATTCAGATAAATTTGGAATTTGGCTTTCTAGAACATATAATAATATTAATATGTCATATTATATCAATCATTCAGACACACCTAATGTATTTCATGATTTGACTTTAGATCGATATGTTACAATAACAAATATTCAACCAGGGCATGAATTAACATGTACTTATACTAAAGAGGAAATCGATTGGCTTACTTAAACGCAAACATTCCAACCATTACATGTTTTATACGTAATGAATTTTTATTTAATCATGAAAAAGATTTTGGCGAGTTTACTGCAGCAGATGTCCATTCTGTAGCATCAATTCAAAAACGATCACCATTATTTGAAGTATTTCTAGAAAATGGAGTTAATTGGACCCGAAGACCTATTCACGCATTTTGTTGGAAAAAAGATGCTGAAAAATTGCCACTAACAGAACACGTATACTGGGATTGTTTTTCTTCTTATATTGATGTTCAAGTACGAGAACGAATGTCTGGATTACGTGCTGACTTAATTAGCATTACTGGAGTTAAACGACAAGGCGTATACATGTTTACGTTGGATTGGAGTCATGAAAATCGGAATGTATTAGATACTAATTTTTCTGAAACCCCGGAACATAAGTGCGGACATGTATTTAAAATGGATAATGGAAATTATTTTATTTATCCTAATAACAGAATCATATGGATGGATAATGCTTGGACATTTAATAGAATTGATAAGAATCCAGGTTATAAAATTGATATGACAGTTTATTCAGTTGAAGGTAAAGCTGGATATGAAACAGATTATTCATATATGACCGAATTCAAACAAGATAAAACAAACAAGTAATATTTATTAATATGAAACTAATGAATTTACTTTTTGAATCAAAAGATGCAAAGAAAGATACTTTTGAATCATTTGCCGATACCCGAGAAGCTGGTGCAGAAAAGATTGCTAACACCGCACATAAGAAAGGTGGATTAGCACTTTTAACATGGCATCATTTCAAAGTTAAATTGCCTTACTATAAACGAGCAGCTGCAGGACGGTTTGACGTAGAAAAAGCCAAAAAGGAATTTGAAGAAACATACAAAAAAATATCTACTTCAATGTCTCAAACAGAGTTTCAACGTGAGGTAGGACGATTGGAAGTATTAGGTGAATTGATTATCAGAGAACAAAAAGGATAGATAATGGCAGCAAAAGTAAAAGCATCTTCAACCGCAGCATTCTTAAAACGACCAAAAGTAAGTCGTCCGGGTGTTCATTCAAAATGCAATACGTCTAAAAGCAAAAGATCAAAAAACTATAAAAAATTGTATCGAGGACAAGGAAAATGATTCGGTTAAAGTCTTTGTTGAAGGAAAGTAATACACCATTATCGAAACATCCCGAATCTATCAATACTGGAATACAACTAGCAAAATCTTTAATTTCAGTAGGATTTACTAAAATTGAAGCTGCAGCAATAGTTGGAAATATGTGGGCTGAATCTACATTCGATCCAACCGAAGGAACGTTAGATGGTAGTGGTGCATTTGGCTTAATTCAATGGCGCAGTGATAGAAAAATAGCATTAAAACAATATGTTAAACTACTAGGAAAATCTGAAGCTGATACTCAAACACAAATTTGGTTTCTTAAAGTTGAACTTAAAAATGGTTATACTAGTAAACAAAGCGGAGGAAAACTTATCCCCGGATTACCAAAAGGCATTGTTAATACTCCAAACTATGAAAAAAACATGTTTAATGCAGCAATGTTATATGGCCCAACGATTCAAGAAAAAGCATTAGGATTTGCAAAGCTTTCAGAACGAATGGGTAAGCAGGAACTAGAATTAAGCAAAAAATCTAGAATGGAATCTGCACAAACTATTTTTGATAAACTTTAATTCAATTTGGATAATTCTAAAAAAATACATATTATAAGTTATGATCGCAGAAAATTTTATAACAAGATTATTTGTTGACTCAATCAATGTTATGAAGACAGATGATTGGCAATGGCCTGATGCGTGGGACATACAACGCAAAAATAAATTTCTAGACGATTCATTACAATATGCAGAAAAACGAGAATTGTATGAACAATGTGCAATCATTAGAGATGTTAAAAAAGAAATCGAGAAGTAAGCGTGGCACATGGCGAGTCATTTTGCATGATGACAACAACATTACGTTTGATCATGTCATCAATTGTTTGATAGATTATTGTAGTCACAATGAATTTCAAGCTCATCAATGTGCATTGATTACACACAATAAAAAGCGTTGTGCGGTATTTGTTGATAGTTATGTAGTATGCGAATCTGTAAGGGAATTGCTAACAGAACAAGGTTTAACGGTTACACTAGAAAAAGATGATAAACATAATTCGAAAAGTTAGAATTGGATTGCTTCATGCAGCATACCATCGCAATATGCGAAAAGCGGAAACGGCTCGTTCTGATCAAGACATCTTAAAATTTAAAAAATATGTATATGCCGCAGAAGATGCGTGGCGTAAATTAGTTATATTAATGGAAAAAAACAAACAAAATGGGTAAAAAATCAGCTCACACCGGAGAGTCTCCGAAGGATCGTTCTATCAACATCATGGACAAATTTATTTCGAAAAACATAAATCGAGATAAGAATCAACCATTTAAATCAGGTATTCGCAAAGATGCAAATTTGCCAATTCACTTATGGCCTTTGAAAGACCAAATTGAATATTGGGAAACAAGAAGTGATGCGGATCGATTTAACGAATCATATCCAGCATATTCATATTGGATTTCTGAAGTTCAACGACAAAGCAAAGTACATCCTTCATTCTTTACGGCACAAGCTCTTAAATTAAAAACAATGCTTCAGGAAATGTTTGATGCATGCACAGACCCAAAAGAAGCTGTTAGACAGCTTAGAAAGCACGGAGTATATTAATGGCCGATAAACAGTATAAATACATATATGGTATAGGCAAAACAGCCCTAGACATACCGGAAAGTGAGATTCGCTATGCAATGGAAAATACAAAATCTAATGCAGAAGCTGCTCGCTTTCTCAAAGTGTCTTTTACTACTTATAAAAAATATGCTCGTTTATATACAGACCGAGAATCCGGTAAGACTCTTTATGAACTTCATAAAAATCAATTCGGCATCGGCATACCCAAAGATGTACAGAAAGCTGCAAAAGGTATATACAGCATAACAAATATTCTAGAAGGTAAGCATCCTAACTATCCAACATGGAAACTTCGTAACAGACTGTTAGCATTAGGTATATTTCGAGAAGAATGTGCATCTTGCGGCTATGACGAACGCAGAGTAACAGATGATACAGTGCCATTGCTGTTAGATCATATAGATGGCGATGAAACAAATCATCGGGTAGAAAATTTGCAAATGCTTTGTATGAATTGTTACTATCAGCAATCTGGGAATCCTTTTAATCAAGATAAAGAACGTTATTGGAATTACAATTTGCTTGAGTGATATTTATTATAGATGATATCAATGAAGGCACTTTTAATTGAAGGTAGATATGATAGTTTAGTTACTAAATTATCTAATAAACTTCTAGCTATTATCAAAGACAGTTGGGCAGCAACTCAAGATGCTGCGGGTCAATTTGCCGGAGAAAAGATTTATTTCAAACAAGGTGAAAAAGTCCCGGAAATATTAGATGATGATCAATATCGTCATATTTATTTTGAAGAAATAGAAAACGCCGATATTCCTATAGAATTTTATTTGCAACTCAAAGTACAATGGATTGATGGCTATAAAGATTTACGGGTAGGTGGTGATGCATTCAATGATACAAAACCAAACTCGGCGGAATTGCCACTTATAGAAATACGATTTAAACTTGATCCAGCAGAGTATCCGGGCATATTAAGTGAAGTTGCAATAGATTTGCGAGACACGCTTCGCCATGAAATAGAACATTTAACACAAAGTGGTTGGAATACTATTGACGGAAAATATATCAGATCGGATCAAGCATTACGCAACAAAATAGAAGCTGGAAAATTGCCAGCAGCACGTTACTTTACATTGCCAAAAGAATTAGATGCAATGATTCAAGGATTGTATTATCGTGCTAAGAAAAGCAAGCAACCATTTAAAACTACAGTAGATAATTATTTAAATATATGGGTCAATAACGGTACTATTACCATGCAAGACAAAGAATCAATACTTGATGTTTGGCGTAGCCGTTTACCAAAATTAGCAATAAGGCAGGAGTTGTAATGCAGTATATTGATGAAGCTTGTTGGAAAGGATACCAACAACGAGGAATGAAAGAAAAAGGTGGTAAGCAAGTTCCAAATTGTATACCGGAATCAGCCGGATATTGTCCGCAATGTCTAATTGAAACAATTAAAGAAGCATACGCGACTGATAAGCCGGAGTATATAGAACTAGTTGAGCCTGGACTTAATGAAGCCGAATATCAAGGCCGCAAAGTTCAATTAGGTAAACCAATGCGCGGTGACGTTCGCAAGTATAAAGTTTATGTAAAAAATTCTAAAGGAAATGTTGTAAAGGTTAACTTTGGCGATCCTAATATGGAAATAAAACGCGATAATCCAAAGCGACGAAAATCATTTAGAGCAAGACATAAATGTAGTACAGCAAAAGATCGAACTAGTGCTAGATATTGGTCATGTAGAATGTGGTCATCAACACCTGTTTCTAAAATTGTATAATGGCAATAGTATATCAACATATTAATTTGATAACTAAAAAAAGTTATATTGGATGGACTTCTAATTCCATGGAAGGCCGTTGGGAACAACATGTACGGGAATCGATTAAAAAAATAACAAATACAAAATTTCAAAATGCTTTAAGAAAATATGGCGTTGAATGTTGGGAACATAAAATTTTATTTGAATGTAAATCAAATTCTGATGCAAAAATAAAAGAAATTGAAATGATTGCGTTATATGATACGTATAATACTGGATATAATTCAACAAAAGGCGGCGATGGTAACAATTGTATTTGTATGTCAGCTGAATCTAATCTAAAACGAAGTTTATCAGCTAAAGGCAAATCAAAAACTTATAATAGGATGTTGGGAAAAACTCATTCAACGGAAACAAAAAAGAAAATCAGCCAAGCTCATAAAAATAAGAAAAAACCATGGGTAAAATGGTCACCAGAACAAATACGATCTAGATCATTAACCCGACGTTCTTTAACTGAATATCAATTTATAATGATTAAACAACTTAAGGAACAAAATTTGTCTTTAAAAGAAATTTCAAAACAACTTAATGTTTCATATGATGTAGTAAAAAAATGGCATACTATCGAAAACTGGTGATTTGAATTTTGAACGTATTTTCATATATTTATTTGTATGGAAAAGATTGAATTAACTATGCAGGAGATTTGGCAAGCAACTAGGCCGGCGGTTCAGAAGAATCGCAAGAAATATACTAGAAAATCTAAGCATAAATCGCAAAATAATAATTTAGATTAAAGAAATATTAATCTAGTTATGTTTTTTTAGGATTTATTATACATGTAATTTATATTTATAATAAACCGATCCATGAAAACATTTTTATTTGTTACACAATTTTTTCTTGCTACATTTGTATTATCACAATGCAACATGTATCAAATCTATGAAAGTTTCACTAGCACTCTGCCCACACAAGGTGGTACTTGGGTAAATACTTCGGTTCCTTATGGAACTTCACCTGTAAGAACAGGAACTAATATGTTAACTTTTAATGCCGCAAGTGATGCGATTAGAACACCACAAATTGCAAATCCAGGAGTATTAACTTTTTGGTATAGAAGAAGTTCAAATACAACTGCTTGGACTTTAAATGTACAAACATCACCCGATGGAACTACATGGACAACTAGAGGTTCTGTAACCACATCTACAACAACATACCAACAATATACGTTAAACATTGGAGCTCTAGGTCTTACAAATGTTTTTATTAGATTGGTAGACGCTAGAGGTTCAGGGACACATTCAAGATACATTGATGATCTAGGTATTACTTCAACCTCAGCATCTACTAATACATTGATACCTATTTTAAGTGCTTGTTCTCAAACACTAAATTCATCTTTAACATATTCACTGTCTGATGACGGTGGTCCAGCTGGGCCGATGTCAACGGGATATGGTAATAGTGTAAATAGAACAATCACATTAACACCATCTGACAATACAAAAAAACTACAATTAAATTTTAGTCAATTGGACTTGGAAACGAGTTACGATTATTTGTATATCTACGACGGAGCAAACACATCAGCACCTCTATTAGCAACACTAAATGGTACAACGCTACCAAGTGCAATAACCGCTGAAAATGCATCAGGACAATTAACAATAAGATGGACAACTGACATATCAAATATAGGTGCTTGGGATGGATTTTTAGCAAGCATTACATCAGTAGCTATATGTACGACACCGACTGTAGGAGGTACGTTAACATCAACAAAAACTAACACGACAGTTAATGATGCAACAACACTTACAACTTCCGGAAATGGTGGAACTATAACTAAATTAGAATGGTCTTTTAATAACTTTACAAGTGTTGCGGAGTCTGTGTCAAGTCCTTCTAATCCATATACTATCATAATGAATGTGCAACAATCGCAGATTTATTTCAGAACAACATCAAAAGACGGTACATGCCCCTCGGGTAACTCAAACATTGTAACGGTCAACTTGAATAACGCAACACCATACACCACCACTAGCGGAACTTATGGAATACAAGATGGCGATCATATCTCTAACGTAACTTTAGCAAACATAAACAATACCTCAACAGATGATGGAGATTCTTATGAAGATTTTACAAATCAGATAATTGAAGTAACCAAAGGAACCCAATACGCACTATCAGTTACTGCAACAAATACTTTCGATCCTGGTCAAGGGTATGCTGCGTGGATTGATTGGAATGGTGATGGTGTGTTTCAAGTAACTGAAAACGTATTACAATCTGCACCAGCAAATAGTGTTTCACAAAATATAACAGTACCAACAGACGCCATAACCGGTGATGTTTTGATGAGAGTTTTATCCGTTTGGAATACAACACCATCAACTGATGCTTACTCAACTACTGCTTATCGCTGGGGTGAGATAGAGGAGTATACTGTTAGAATATCTGTTCCACTTCCGGTAGAACTTCTATATTTTGATGGTGTTGAGTATCCATTATGGAATTCTTTAAAATGGGCAACAGCATCTGAACATAATTCATCTCATTATTGCATTGAAAGATCACGTGATGGTGAAAATTGGATTCAAGTAGCAACTAAAACAGCAGCAGGTAATTCAACAGAAAAAATAAATTACTACCATTCAGATAATATTGATCAACATGCAATCCACTATTATCGTCTAATCCAGTATGACGTTGATGGACAATATGAAATATATGGCCCGGTTGCATTAGATAACAGAACTCGTGAAAAGAAAATTATAGGTTACTATAACATGTTAGGACAACGAGTTGATGAATCATATACAGGCCTTGTATTCGAATTGTACGAAGATGGTACATCAAAAAAAATCATAAAATAGGTTGGATGTTAGCTCTTTATTTCATATAATATAGAAAAATAAAAGAGCTATGAAAAAAACAAAATCAATTGGCGTAGTTAAGTATACGCAAGATGGAAATGCTTACATTTCCGAGTTAGTAACCGGTAATGATATTACAACGTTATTTCGAAGCATCATGGTGCAACATGCAATTGCAAATGATGAAGCATTAATTTTTGATCATGAAACGGGTCGCGCGAGACGTGTCGCATTAGATCAAATCAATCAAGAAGAGTTGAAAGCAACATATGGTGCAGATCTTCAACCTCAAACTAAACAAGAAGCCGATCCAGTATTAGCATTGATTCAAAATGCACATAAAATTAAACCTGCTAGCTTAGAAATGTCTGACATTAAATGGAAGTATCTAGTTAGATCAGCCGTGCGAGGTAAAAACATCATGATGGTTGGCCCTGCAGGATGTGGTAAGACACAGGCAGCTAAAGAATTACCTATAGCAACTAATCGTCCATTCTTTTATTTTAATTTGGGTGCTACGCAAGATCCTCGAGCAACTCTTATTGGTAACACACACTTCAAGCAAGGCGAAACTACCTTTGATGAGTCAGCATTTGTTAGAGCAATTCAAACAGAGAATGCAGTTATTTTATTGGATGAGTTGTCTAGAGCTCACCCCGAAGCATGGAATATTTTAATGACAGTGCTTGACGAAGGCCAACGCTATTTGCGATTAGATGAAGATGTTGACTCACCAACTATACAAGTTGCAGCAAATGTATCCTTTATTGCTACAGCAAACATTGGTACGGAGTATACTTCAACGCGCGTATTGGATAGAGCATTGATGGATCGTTTTGAAATTATCGAAGTTGATATATTGTCATTGTCTCAAGAAGAAGACTTATTACAAAAGCGATATGGCAACAAAGTATCAGCTAGTTTGATTCATGCAGTCGCAGATATTGCAGATGCAACCCGCAAAGAATGGAGATCAGAAGAAGGCAAACTATCAACAATGATATCAACGCGTATGACAGTTAGAGTATGTGAATTGTTAGCCGACGGATTTTCTTTGTCAGAAGCTTCCGAGGTTGCAATTATTCCTTTCTTTGATGCATCGGGCGGTGCTGACTCCGAAAGAACATTTGTTAAACAAATCATTCAGAAGCATATGGCAACTGAAATGAAAGATATATTTAATACAGGGAATGATGCTTCAAACGAAGCAACACCGTTTTAATTTTTCATAGCTCGAAGAGGGGTGGTCGCTAAACGTCTGCCTCTCTTTTTTTTTATTTCCGGTTGGATATTACTGGATAATTTCTTATAATATTTATATAAAAATAAAGATATGAAACAAGCAGGCAAAATAATTACAACATATGTTCCCAAGTATGCATCTAGCTTTTGGTTAGATAGAGATTTCGATACTGATTTTAAACGAGAAGATGGCGGTGTAGATTTAACTAAGTTAGCAGCTGCTCAACGAGCTATAGGTAATTTTGTCAATATTGTTACGGGTAAACAAATTCCAGTAGTTTTTCAAAGCAATGACTCAAGTTATACAGATGGCGAGCGTGTTGTTATTGGAACTAGTCTTAAAGATAAAGACTTTGACCCCGCAGTAGGATTAGCTCTTCATGAAGGTTCGCACATATTGCTTACGGACTTTACATTGTTCAAAACAACCACAGGCTCAAATACTTCATACTTAGAAAATACGGTATTTGCTAATGCAATACGAATGAAAGGATTTGATCCGGACATGACAATGACTAGAGCACAATTTGGTTTGATAAAAGACTTATTGAATTGGATTGAAGACCGTCGCATCGATTATTATATTTATACAAATGCTCCAGGTTATCGTATGTATTATGAAGCAATGTATAACAAATACTTCAATGATAAAATCATTGACACGGCGTTAGAATGTGGTGAAAAATGTAATGAGTCAATTGATGATTACTTTTTTCATATCATCAATTTTACTAATCCAAAAAGAAAATTGGATGCTTTAAAAGAGTTGAGATCTATATGGAATGTAATTGATTTGCAAAACATAAGTCGTTTACGCAATACAAATGAGGCATTAGATGTAGCGTGCCAAGTATATAAATTGATTATTGGTGCAGTTAAGGAACAAGAACAACAGACAGCATCAACACAAATTACACCTAGCGAGTCTGGCAGTGAACAAGGAACTTCAATGTCAGGTGCAGGCGAGGATGCTGATGATGATATCGAAGGAGAAGGTGAAGAAGGCGATGGCGAAGATACTCAATCTAAATCATTATCCGAACGACAACTTGAAAAATTGCAAAAAGCTTTGCAAAAGCAAAAAGATTTTCTTTCCGGGGACATGAAAAAAACCGGTAAATTATCAAAAGCACAAGCAGCTACCGTTAATGCATTGCGAGAATCAGGCACCGAAGTTAGAATGGTAGATACTTCGATGGGCGGCCCAATGAATTCAATTGAATCAGTTGTTATTAAAAAATTGACTTCAAACATTATTTGCACGATGCCAAGTTTATTTAGTAATATGTCTGATGAATACATTAATGGTTCAAGAAATTATGAAGCAGATGTAATTGCAAATCCGAATAGAGTTAAACACATTCAGCGTAATGATGAAGCAGTTCAGAGAGGCATCATTTTAGGCAAACAATTGGGTCGTAAATTGCAAGTACGAGATTCAGATCGAACTCTTAAGACTACAAGATTGGCAGCTGGTAAAATTGATAGACGTTTAGTTTCTCAATTAGGTTATGATAATGTCAATGTATTTCATCGAATCGTTACGGATCGTTATAAAAATTATTTCATACATATTTCAATTGATGCATCGGGATCAATGAGTGGAGATAAACTAAGAAATGCAATAACATCTGCAGTAGCTATAGCACAAGCAGCTTCAATGACAACGGGTATTAGAGTTCAAATATCATTGCGAGGAACAGACTGTTTATCTGCATCTAGAGAAAAGACAGTTACATTGTATGCATATGATTCTGCACATGACAAAATGTCTAAGATTAAATCATTGTTTAAGTATCTAGACGCATTTGGATGTACTCCAGAGGGCATTGCATTTAAAAGTATTGAAAAAGACATCAAGCAAGATGCAAAAGGCGATGAATGTATTTTTATAAACTATTCAGATGGTGAACCTTCTAATGTATATGGAACGCAATATTCTTATAATGGAGAAGAATATACCCGTAGAGTCATAAACGGTTTCCGAGAAATAGGAATGAATATTATTTCATATTTTATTTACCAAGGGACAATATGGGCCGGAACAAAACACGCATTTCATACAATGTACGGGCCAGATGCTCAATTTATTGACCCGGTGAATATGTCACAAGTATCCAGAACAGTTAATCAAAAGTTCTTGGAAATGGCCGAATAAAACAATATAATATTTATATAAAAGTTATAAGAAAGAAAGGTTATGAGTAAACAAATTGAATTCAATTCAGATGCCCGAGCTAAATTAAAGGCCGGAGTTGATGCGTTAGCTAACGCAGTTAAGACCACATTAGGTCCAAAAGGAAGAAACGTAGTTATTGGCAAAAAGTTTGGAAGTCCACACGTTACTAAAGATGGTGTTTCTGTTGCAAAAGAAATTGAATTAAGTGACCCTGTTGAAAATCTAGGAGCGCAAATGGTGAAAGAAGTTGCTTCAAAAACAGCCGATATTGCTGGAGACGGAACTACTACTGCAACCGTACTTGCTCAACAATTGGCAACGGGTGGCTTAAAAGTTGTTGCCGCAGGATCAAATCCTATAGATTTAAAACGAGGAATGGATAAAGCTGCAGTTACCGTTGTTAGTGAACTTAAGAAAATGTCACAAGAAGTAGGATCTGATAATGATAAAATCAAACAGGTGGCTACTATATCTGCAAATAATGATGAAGCAATTGGTAGTTTAATTGCAGAAGCAATGAAGGTTGTAGGTAAAGATGGTGTGATCACCGTAGAGGAAGCAAAGGGTACTGAAACTGAAATAAAGACCGTAGAAGGTATGCAGTTTAATCGTGGATTCCTTTCACCTTATTTTGTAACTAATCAAGAAAAATTAACCTGCGAAATGGATGCTCCATACGTATTGTTAATTGATGGCAAAGTATCTAGCATGAAAGAATTGCTTCCCATATTAGAACCAGTAGTTCAAATGGGTAAAGGTCTTGTTATTATTGCAGAAGATGTTGATGGGGATGCACTAGGGACACTAGTTGTTAATCGTATACGAGGTGCACTTAAAGTTGCCGCAGTCAAAGCTCCAGGATTTGGTGAATCTAGAAAAGCACAATTAGAAGATTTAGCAGTATTATTAGGAGCAACGGTTATTTCAGAAGAAAGAGGTTTGACACTAGCCGAATGTGATATGGATGTATTGGGTAGTTGTGAGAAAATTGAAATCAACAAAGACAAAACAACTATCATTAATGGGTATGGTGAATCAGAAGCAGTTCAACGTCGCATTGAAACTATTCGTCATGAAATTGAAGAAGCTAAATCAGATTATGATAGAGAACGTTTGCAAGAACGTTTAGCTAAATTAGCCGGTGGCGTTGCTGTATTGTATATCGGTGCACCAACTGAAACGGAAATGAAAGAAAAGAAAGACCGAGTAGATGATGCATTAGCTGCTACCAGAGCCGCAATAGAAGAAGGTATCGTGCCAGGTGGGGGAGTTGCTTTGATTAGATGTCAGCCCGCATTAGACGCATTAAAAAGCACCAATGCTGATGAAAATATTGGTATTGATTTAGTAAAGGCTTCTATTGAAGCTCCACTTCGACAGATAGTTGAGAATGCGGGTACCGAAGGTGCAGTAGTAGTATCAAATGTAAAATCAGGTACTGGCGATTTTGGATATAATGCTCATAGCGGAGCTTACGGGTTAATGTATGAGATGGGTGTTATTGATCCAACCAAAGTAACCAGAACGGCAGTAGAGAATGCAGTTTCAATTGCATCAATGATCTTGATTACGGAATGTGTAATTGTAGATGGACCTACAAAAGATGATGAACCACAAATGCCGATGATGTAATGCAAATTCAAGTACATAACGACGTAGCATATAAAATACTAAGGACGCAATTCATTTCACACTTTGCTCCTAGATTAGACGAACAACCAAACATGGAATATGTACAAATATATAGAGACTGGGTTGGGGCAGATCATGTATTGAGAAACTCAACCCACTTTCTTTTTTGTGAAACAATTCCAGATGTAGATTTTGAAATGTGTGAATAAATTAATATAATATGTTATGACTGAAAAACAACTTCAATTGCTAGGATTCAAACGAGAAGACAGTTCGGATACCATTACGATTACAGATACAGAGACGGGGGAAACAACTACCGATTCATCATTTTATTATTATACTCACGATGTAGTTATTGGTTTCGGATTTATTTCGTGTGCAAGTGATGAAGTAGATGAGACGGGTCAATGGTATGTAGAATTGTTTGATACTCATCCTAATATTCGATTCACTGAGTTTGGAGAAGTACAAGCTCTTATCAATTTACTTAATTCTAGAATTGTATGATTAAAAGAAAAAGACCCAGTAAAATTAAACGTATGTTGATTGGCATACGTGCATTTTGGATAGGATTTATAATATATCCTATAGCAGCATTTGTAATTGCAATTGAATCTTTATTTTCTAAGAAACGCGATGAATAGTTTAGATAGACAATATCAGGATCTTTTGTTTGAACTAATAACATCTGGTACCGTGAAGAGTACACGCAATGGCAAAACTGTATCATTGTTCGGACGTCAGATCCGACACAAGATGAAAGATGGTTTTCCGTTGCTTACCACAAAGAAGATGTACTGGAAAGGAATTGTAACGGAGTTGTTATGGTTTTTACGTGGTGATACAAATATCAAATATCTTATAGACAATGATTGCAACATCTGGACAGGAGACGCATACAAAAAATACTCAGAACATTTTATTGGGCATGAAGACGTTCCAAATCAAGATTGGTTTATTGAACAAATGAAATCAGATTTTAAATTTGCAGAACGGTGGGGTGATTTAGGACCAATATATGGTAAGCAGTGGAGAGCTTGGAAAGGTAAATTAGTTGATAAATCGGAAGAGCTCAATGCTCATACTGCTTGGGTACCTGAACAAATAGACCAAATCGCAAACCTAATCCGTGACCTCAGGACAAATCCAGATTCTAGACGACTAATGGTTTCAGCTTGGAATGTAGGCGAATTAGACCAAATGACACTTCCACCCTGTCATTATGGGTTTCAAGTTTATACAAGAGAGTTGAGTATAGAAGAACGAAAGGCAGAATATTTTAAACGTGGCTATACTCCAAATATTGATCCATTAGATTTAGCACCAACCCGAGCAATCTCTTTAATGTGGAATCAACGTTCAGTAGATACATTTTTAGGTTTACCATTCAATATAGCATCTTATGGATTGCTGCTTCATATGCTAGCAAAGATGACTAACATGATACCTGATGAGCTTATTGGTAATTTGGGAGATGCGCATTTATATCAAGATCATCTATCACAAGCACGCGAACAAATTGTAAGACAACCATATCGATTACCAAATTTGTACATAAATGATGAGTTTTGGGCTACGGTAGATGATGTCAAAGACTACAATGTTAGTGTTGAAATTCTATCAATGCTTATAGAAGACTTTCAGATTGACGACTACGAATCACACCCGACAATTAAAGCACCATTAATAAATTAGTTATGGAACATTTAACAACCCATCCGATTAAAAAATCAGATTTAGGATTCCATGGAAATCTTTTTGGAGGCAAATTACTCAGCTGGCTAGATGCTGCAGCAGTTGCGTACGCAATGCAACTTTGCGATACGCCACGAATGGTTACAGTAAGCATTGATAAATGTGTATTCGAAAAACCTAGTAAAGAAGGACAACTTCTTAAAATATTTGGCAAACCATCTGCTATAGGAACAACGTCTGTAACTATATACATAGAAGCTCGAGCTCATAATGTTCGTACTGGTAAGCAATATGTTGTATTGCAAACACATATGAAATTTGTTTATATTGATGAAGATGGCACCCCATTGCCCTTAAAGGATAAGTCTATTACAAGAATCAATCGTTTATTATCAGAATTAAAGTAATGGAAGACGTAAAAATAGTACATTTAAAAAGCAATGCTCAGCAGTTAGAAACGTGGATCGCTATGGTTAGCGGAGACATTGTAGGACATATCTATATGGAACGAGAACGAGATCAAAAGATTAAATTCTTAGATGCTTGGGTACATGAAGAACATCGCCGTAAAGGCATCTTCAGAATGTTGTGGGATGCTCGTTGGGAATATGTACAAACCAAATATCCCGGATGGTTAGCATACGCATGGTGCAAACCCGCATCATTACCACTTCTTCTAGAAAAAGGATTTGATGCTGGCGAAACGTGTACATATGTTGAAAAAATCATATAAGGTATTTATTAGTATATGCGCTTCATTTTATTCATATCGTTACTTTGGAGTTATGCATTCTCACAATGCAACGGAACTCAATCATTTACATTAACTCCTCCACCTGTTGCAGGAACATATCTTCCTGGTCAAACTGTAACTGCATGTTACACAATGACGGGATATTCTCAGGCAGGAACAAATTGGATCGAAGGATTTGATTTGACATTAGGTGCAGGTTGGGCATCTGTTACACCACAAACGGCTCCAGCAAATTGTGGAGGCGCTGCCACCGGTGGACAATGGATATGGATGACATCTGTAACTTCAACAACAACCCCTATAACAACAGTAGGACCTGGATATTTCTTTGATTTGAATAACGACGGAAATGCAGGAAATGACTTTGGAGATGCCGGATCATGTACATGGACATTTTGTATAACACTCACAGTAGCTAATGTGTGTACGCCACAAAGTCTATTGCTACAAGTAACACCTGGCTCGGATGGTGTATGGGGAAGTTATAATAGCTCTACGTGTGATGCAGTAACACCATTCACAGTATTTAATGGAACAATTAACACTACGCCCATAGTATTAGGGGCAATACAACACAATTAAAGGAGAACTATGAAAAGATTATTACTTATTGCCGCAATGTTGATATCAAGTATTACTTGGTCACAATTAACAACAACAAACCCAGATACAGTCTGTTATCAAACAACTGCCTTATCTACTTATCAAGTACCATCTGCTGGTACAGGAACATATACTTGGACGATCCCACCATGTGCTACTTTAGTATCAGGTCAAGGAACTAATTCAATACAAGTCAATTGGTCAGCATGTCCTGCAGGCCTGATTAACAATGCAATTACCGTAGCATTTACAAGCACTAGTGGCTGTGCAGCAACTCCAGTAACACTTAACGTATTAATTTATCAGGTAGTGCCAACCATAACTCCGGTAGGACCTTTTTGTGCTAACGATCCATGTGTGACTTTAGCAGCAACACCTGCGGGTGGCGTGTGGTCTGGAACAGGAGTAACGGGCAATCAATTCTGCCCCGGTATAACTAATTCATTGATAACATATACATATACACAAAGTGGATGTACATTTACTGCAGTGACAGGCGCCACAGTAAATCCAACACCGGTATTATCCCCAATACAGCACAATTAATGAAGTTGTTTCGATACATAGCATTCTTGATGCCGTTTGCCGCAATCACGCAGCAGACCTTGGAAATATGTGGCGATACGAAGACTTTTAACTATTCAACATCATCGGATATTGCTAGCAACATAGAATGGTATTGCGATGGATCGTATTATTACGGAGATGAAATAACAATTACATGGGACAGCCCGGGTACGTATACACTTACAGCAACGGCAATTGCTGCAGGTTGTCCTAGTGTGCCACAAACATATACAGTTACCGTAACAGAATGTGATCCATTGGTATATTGGGTACCTAACGCATTTACACCAAATGGAGATGAATACAATACCACGTGGGGGCCGGTGTTCAGTGGGCCTTATGAAGCAGCAGACTTTCACCTAGTTGTTTTCAATCGATGGGGTAATTTGATATGGGAAAGTTGGGATGCTGAAGCTCGATGGGATGGAACTTATAGTGGTCAGAATGTACATGATGGTGTTTATACTTGGGTGATTGACTTTGGCATTCTAGGTACAGATGAACGTAGATTGATTCATGGACATGTAACAATTTTACGATAAAGGTTGGATTGTATTGTTATTTTTTATATATTTAAAGTATAAAAATAAAGAGATGACAGTAGAACATTTAATGAACGACACTTATCAGGTAATAGATGAAGCAACAGCTCTAGTTGTATATCAAGGTACGCAGGAAGATTGCCAATTAGTAATGTATGCTGAAGAAGAAGCAAGGTTACGAGAAGAATTTATTTTGATGATGAGTTAAATACGTTCCCATCGTCTAACGGTTAGGACATTAGGTTTTCATCCTAAAAATCGGAGTTCGATTCTCCGTGGGAATACAAATTACAGGTAGTGACCATGAAGCGTAACTTATCAAACTAAAAGTGCCCACGGTAGTACATGGATCAGGCACTTTATTATCTGTAATTACATAGTCAGGAGCGTAATGAGGTATGGTACCGAGTCCCGTAAAAAGGTTGCTCATTGTGGGTTCGAATCCTACCCTGACTACGCAAAAAACATGGAATGGAGTTTCCTTACCTCATAGGAGATGGGTTTTACAAGTTCAGATATTTATATTAGTATCTACCACGCTTCTGGATTGTGGTGACCACGGTCGAGCGTACCAGGGTAGATCTTTTGCCCCCCTGTGGTGAGATAGCCATAGGCCCAGTGCCATCGGGCTTACCGTAAGATCAGCTCACTTGTATGGCCTTCTTGGTGCCGGGAAGTGGAACCTGCTTCAGATGGTGATGGACGCATCCTCGCTGAACAATCCTATAACCAGTATCGCCCCTTAGTAAGACTGACTGATCATCGGAAACTGCTAAGGGTTTTTTACTGGTTGGAATAGTTGAATTATTTTTATATATTATATTATGAAGCTTGTATTAACATTTATATCGGATACACATACCAAACATCGTTATTGTGAAAAGGATTTACCAGGTGGTGATATTCTTATTCATGCCGGAGACTTTATGAATTCGGGCCGATATGAATATGAAGCTACAGATTTCTTAGATTGGTTTGAAGGAATAAATAACTACAAGAACAAAATATTCATTGCAGGTAATCATGATCGTTTGTTTGAACATGATGCTGATTGGAGAAAAATGATTCTGGATGAATATAAAACAATAGACTATCTGCAAGACGAAGATTGGGTTGATTACAATGATGGACCTAACGGAGAATATCCAGAAGACAATATTCGTATTTATGGTTCGCCATGGCAGCCGGAATTTCATAATTGGGCATTCAATTTACCCCGTAATGGTGAAGCCATGAAAGCTCGTTGGGATGCAATACCTGATAACACTGACATCTTAATCACACATGGGCCTGCATTTGGATATTTGGATATTCCTGGAGGACAAAGTGTGCGAGTAGGTTGTGAAATGCTACGTCATCGTGTTGATGAATTTCGTCCCAAGATACACGTATTTGGACACATTCATGGATCAGCAGGATATTATTTTAATGGACATACACATTTCATTAATGCAAGTATTCTCAATGAACAATATCAGTATGAGAATGAGCCATTAACAATGGAATGGAACAATGTAACAAATGAAATTAAATGGTTGTAAAATTAAAACATATTTTTTATATTAAAGAAAAAGTTATGAAAAAGAGAATGACACGTTATGAGAAGGAGCAAAACTTAGTTCCGGATATGATTAACAAAATGTTTGAAATTGCAGGACATGCAGTTACTTATGATGATGTAAAGGATCGTAAGGATAATTGGTTTCAAGAATGGACAATGACTGAAGCTCAATATGATGAGTGGAAGAAATGGGGTAAAAAATATCTCATGAAGAATTTCAGATACTATGCAAAGTATGCAGAGCGTCAAATGGCAATGATTGGACTAATGTGGGGCTTAAAATTTTCAGATTTAAACTGGACAACAAATGAGTAAACTAAAACAAACTAAACTGCCCGTACAGCTAGAAGACTTAGCTGAACTGTTGACACAAGGTAAACCAAATTGGAAACTTGTTAGAGAACGAGATGGGTTAACAAAACACTCAGTTGATGTTATGTGGCTGGAATGGAATGAAGAAGGACGTTTCAGAGATAAGCACACAGACCCCGCCGAAGGCAGATCATTGTTAATGTCTCCATTCAATGATTTCTTTACTTGGCAAACTACGGCTGTAACTGAAATTGTAGAGCAAAGAGAAGACTACATTAAATTTAAAACACAAAATAGTAACTACGAATTATTTAAACTATGAAAGATTTTAGATATTTAAAAACGTATTTTTCTCCATTTAAACCACTTACGCCAAGGTTTTATATTGGAAAAATAGCTATTGGCACACCATATTTCTATCCACGTAAAACAGTTAGATCCAAAACAAAACCAGGATGGTCAGAATTTGTTCCTAAACGTATTGGATTTGATATTGTTGGTTTAGGATGGAAAACAAAATGGACAGCTAAAGATATTCGTTTTGAATGGGCACCTATTTGGTCATTTGTATTTTTTGGATACCAAATAGCAATTATATGGAATGCACCCGAACAAGACCATTATTGGGAGTCATGGATATATTATGAATATTGTACTGATAAAACAAAATCAAAAGCAGAGCGTATTGAGCAATGTAAACAGGAATTTCCAAATGTTTGGACTAGACATTCAAAAGATGAAGAAGAAACAATCAATTATTACGATTTAATATTAAGAAAAAAATATTTATAATGAGAAAGTTACTATTATTGTTACCATTATTGGTTGCCTGTAAATCAAAATCAACGTGTGATGCATATTCAGTATACCAAATTCCATTTAATGATTCTATCATTGTGTCACAATGGCACGAACATGTAGAATTTGATAATAAACGACACTGCATATATGTTCCTAAAGAAATCATATACTTGAAGGATACTGTTGAACTTAGAATACCAATTGAAAGAGCATATCACAAAATAAAATAAAACACACAAAACAAAAAGAAAGGTAAAATTATGGAAGTAACAGCATATGTTTTAGGTATGCTTACGATTGTTTTGGTAGCAATGCTATCAGTAATTGTTGTAGGTTTGCTTAAGATTGTAAAACTAAACAAACAACTAAACGATTTAACCCTGAGGTTAGAACGTGATACAGATAACATATATCGCAACATGCAATCCGAACATGAATCAATTTGGCGACAATTTGAAGCTGCAGGACGAGACGTAACGATGGTTGAAAAAACCATTATGAATCAAATTGATAAGACTCGAAAAGAAACAGATCAAGCTATCGATGAGTTGCATCGCATTGGCGCCGAGTTGAATGAAAATGCAAAGCGATATACTGATTCACGAATTGACAAAGCTATTGATACCTATTTTGATATGATGGGTTCTAAAAAATTAATTAAAGGATAAAATAACTTAAGTTTTGTGTGTTTAGGGCTTGGATTCCAGGCCCTTTTTTACTATATTATAGAAAATAAAGAGTTATGAAAAAAAGAAATTTAAAATTACTAGTATTGAGATCAATGCGTAGTATAGGTTTATTATGCAAAAAGCCTGTACCGATGCGTCCTATGCGTATAGTTCGTACGGTGTATCCCGATGGGTATTCCAATGATTTAGATTCGGAAGTGCATGTTTTTATTCAAAACAAGAAATCTGCATTTAAAAACTGTATGTTTGATGAAAATAGTCATAGTTGCGTATGTGGTAAGCGTTCATTAGATCAATTTGCTAGAGAAGGTTGTGGAATTAAAAATACAAAATCATACAGTTATGGGAAATAGAAGAAGCGCAGAAAAAGTAATTTATATGACATTGCTATTAGTATCGATACTATTAGTTAGTGATGTAGTAGCCATGTTATTTGCATCAAATTTGCATATTGGATACAAGATATCCGCAGGTGTAATCTTTATGTTATACGCATTCATTTGTGGTGGCACAGTAAGTAAAATTTTAACTTTAAGAAAATAAAATGACAGAAGAACAATTTCAAAAGTTCATGCAAGTAAATGGCATTGACTCTACAGATGAAGCAGTACAAAAAATGTTAGAACAGCTTCAACAAACAATTGACCCACGCGAATTCATGACACCCTCGATGCGTGAAATTGCAGAATTAACCATGGAACAATTAACAACGGAGTATGAGCAAGTACAACAAAAGACTAGCGCCAGAAGCTCCGCACAAAGAAAATTTATCATTCAAAGATTTGACTATGAACAAAACGCAGCTAGGCAAACAGCCGTTGAGCAAGATTCTGCCGATGCTTAAGCCAATAGCTCATGCACATGGGTTAAAATTATATGTAGCTCGAGAGTTTAAATTGGCTCGGTTACTTTTTGCTAATCAATACATTAATGGATTATGAAAACAGAATATTGGGCAATGATTGCTGGGGCACTTATAGGAAGTGTATTAGGCGTATATATTGTTACTAAAACTATGAAACGTTATGACTCGTGTAAAGAATTAAAACGTGAGAATGCAATGTTACGTGAAGTTATTTTAGAACAACAACGAATGTATTACAGTAAATGAGTGCAGTAAATAGACCTAACATGAATTTTGATAACGAGCACAAAGTCCATGTGCCATATTCTAAGATTATGTCGGGCGAATTGAAATCAGCTTATGAACGTTTTAGAAAACCTAAAAGCGGCAAAGCGGCTCCTAGAAAGACAAAGGTTACAAAGAATACAGAATCTGTTGCTGATGCAACGATATTTAAAAAATGGTTTGATTAAATAATAACAAGATGGAAGATCGAATTCAAGTTAATGGCGTTTGGTATGTTAAAGAAACAACAAAGCCTATAATATCCGACACGGTAAGCATGATAGACATTGCCGAGTTTGATGTAACACGTAGTTTGCATCGCGTATGGGAAGATTCGGAATATGCATTTGAAGCAAAAATATTGTTAGCTCCAGATGGCATAGCATTAGAAGATACGTGGGGCGATTGTTGGTTAACAATTACTGAAAAGGTTGGCGACACAAATGATAGTTGGATTGAACATAGCATAGACAATCCAACGTGGATGCTGGGAGTATATGAAGGCGATGAGTTAAGTATGCGAGAAGCTAAAAAAATGATGACACTGGAAGGCATTGCTAAATTCCGAGGCTTTCTAGATCTATTGATTAAATTAGGTTGGTTAAAAAAATAATATGGCAAAACCAATATTCATAATACGTATTCCAGTATCAGCTCTAGAAACCATGGGTAGCGATAAGTTAACGGAAATAACTAAAGGCTTGCAAACACAACTAGATGATTATCATGTATTGTCAATGGTCGATAATCATGTTGAGACTGCCGGCTTTCAATGTTTTAATGCAGATACAGTACCAGAGATTGAATTAGATGCATTAAAAGAAATGTGTATGAATGCTTTAAAGGATATTAAATAATGGAAGATTGGACATTAAATTGGACAGGTTGGGTCCTTCGCAATACTCACGCCGAAGTTGAAGGTTTAACCTACGAAAAAGACTTTGTAGAATGGATACTAGTGATGTTTGAATTATGGAAGAATAATTCGGATTATGGTTGGAAATATCAAGAACAACAAAAACAAGTAAAAACAATGAGCGGAGAAACTATAGTATATCAAGGAGATGCACAATGGCATCGTCCTGCCTATTTAAAACTAGTAGGAGATCAAGTTGTCTTTGATTGTTCTGATGGTGAGTATGGACCTATAGAGTTTGATATAAAAACGTTAAAAGAAGCTTTATTCCATCATGATGTATCTGATGCATCGGATTGGGGAAGTGATGATGAATTGGATTGGGACGTAACAATGCTAGACGGATTAGATGACGAATAGGTTGGATTGTAATGCATTATTTCTTATATTATAGTATAAAATAAGAGTATGCATCAACATGTAATTCATAGCAAACAACAAGTTAGATCAATGCAAAGAGGTGAGTCTTTATTTCCTCCTATCATTGTTAATTTTATTACAGGTCGTACCATGATATTTCATGATGCCGAAGGAGGTAGCATACGAGTAGCAGAAGACGTTACGGCAGAAGATGCAAATGCTATATGGGTTAGACGGCAATTTAAACAACGCGTCTTTAACGGAGATGCACAGTATCAAATTGCAAGTTCGTCTGGATCTACATATACCGTGACATTGCAAAATGCTAGATGGTCATGTACATGTGCCGGGTTTGGCTTTAGAAAACGTTGCCGGCATTTAGAACAAGCAAAACAACAACACAAATGAGAATAAGAATCAATCAAATTGAATGCCGTTTTAGTCAAGGTCGTTATGAAATCATTAAATGGTATCCTAACCGTTATTACGGAAAAGAGCAAGAATACGTTGACAACGGTTGGGAATTAAGCGGAGGCTTCTATAGAAATGACAATGTTAGTATACATGAAAATTGTTTCGTGAATCCAGAGTCTTGCTATACCGTTGCCACATTGCATTATGATGGTGACGAAGGATGCTGTGATATGCGCACCGTAGGCCCGAGACTATTGCAATTAAATAAACCGGAGCGTGATGATTTCTTTGCAGTATATGAATATGCAGAGGATCGTATACGGCAAGAAGAATTAAACAAACAAGAAGAAGTAGAATATTAATATGGATACAGGTAAAAAAATCAATACAATTATTTTGATAGCAATTGCAATAGCGTTAGCATATCAAACATATGAGCTTTATCGATTATCAGAAATGATTGATCAATGTGCAGTGAATCGATAACCTTTAAATCAGAATAACATCCCTTTCTGCTAAGCATCATATTTATTATTGCATGAATGATAAGTATAATAAATTTCTTAAGCGGGTTGATTTGGTTCACAATCAAGTTGAAAGAGAACGCATCAAAGAACAACAAGCTGCAACATCTCGTAGCAAGACAATACAACAACAAAATGCAAAACGTTTTGCTGACTATCAGCGTGTATTACGTGCTGAATTAGAAGCTAGGATATTTGCTAGTGTCACTAGTACGGGTGGAGAAGATGCTGCGGCAAGTATTGACCCAGATGCACAAGCATTCATAACAGCAGCGGCAATAACAGACCCTACTGAACAAAGTGCTATTAATCAATTAGTAGTAGACTTAAAAGGTTATAGCATTTGGACTAAGTTTTCTGCGTTATATCCGTTTGTTGGTGGAACAGCAACGACACATAAGTTTAATTTAAAAAATCCTTTAGACACAAATGCAGCATTTAGATTAGTGTTTAATGGAGGTTGGACACACTCAAGTACAGGAGCAAAACCAAATGGAACAAATGGATATGCCGATACTTTTTATACACCAAGTTCACATTTAACAAATATAAATTCTAATCACATAAGTTTTTATTCAAGAACAAATGCACAAGGTGGAATTGAAATGGGTGGTGGCCCAGTTCCTTTAGTTGATTTGAATTTACGTTATGGAAGTGGAGCTGGCGGAAGCACAATGTGGAATATGGCTGCAAATGCTAATATACCAGCTACAAGTGATAGTAGATATTTTCTTATAAATTCAAGAACGGCATCTAATTTGTTTAAATATATTAAGAATGGAACTACAATTTTAACTACATCAACAGGGGCAGCGGGAACAACAAAACCAAATGTATCTTATTATATAGGTAAAAGAAATTATCCTGACAACATTTATTCAACGTTAGAATGTGCCTTCGCTTCAATAGGAGATGGATTTGATGACACAGAAGCAGCCAACTTTTACACAGCAGTACAAGCATTTCAAACAACATTAGGAAGGTCAATAGGCACACAAACAGTAAGTGATGCAGATGCACAAGCCTTTGTAACGGCAGCAGATATTCAAGACCAAGTAGAAGCAAACGCTATTAACAACCTTGTAATAGGACTTAAAGCAGATAGTTTGTGGACTAAAATGAAAGCTGTCTATCCTTTTGTGGGTGGAACAAGTACAACTCACAAATACAACCTTAAAGACCCTCAAGATACTGACGGAGCATTTAGATTGGTATTCAACGGTGGATGGACTCATTCAAGTACAGGTGCAACACCTAATGGAACTAATGGATATGCTGATACTAAGTTAAAAGTACAAACAAATATTTCAGCTACAAGTCACGCATACGGAGTTTATTCAAGAACTAATGACACAACAGGCATAAAAGTATGGGGAGGCTTTGATTCTGCATTAAGTTTATTTGTTCAAAATAATTTTACATCTCCTAACTTTATTAGCGGTACGTCTTCAACATTAATATCTTATACGGCAAACCCTACTACTGGATTGTTAATTGGTACAAGAAGAAGCGCAACAGATTTTCAAGCATATCGTTCAGGTGTAAGTTTGGGAACAAACACTACTAATACGACAGCAGTATTTGATGGGAATATGTATTTAGGTGCAAGAAATAATACAGCAGGAACTGATTTTTATAGCAACCATCAATTAGCTTTTGGTTTTTTATCAGATGGTTTAACTGATACAGATGCAACCAACCTAAACAGCCGAGTAACCACATTTCAAACAGCATTAAATAGAAACGTATGATACAAGTAGGACTATTAACAGAAGTACAAAAAGACGAATTACAAGGACAATGGTATGCTCCTGACAGCTTTTTTAATCCCATAGTTACAGCTGATGCTGAATGGGTAATTTCACAAGAAGAAATGCAGCAATGTGTAAACCCTGACTTTATGTGGGTAAAAGACTTGCCACTTATTGATTATCACCCTGTACCAACACCACCACCTTTTGAATAATCGTGTTATCTAACTTAAGCTGATACACGTGAACTGACTGCAAACTAACAAGTAGCCGTAGGAATGCAATGTTTACGGATACTGAAGAAGCATATAAAGAACACAGCATAAGACAATACACATAATAAGTATAATGTAAGTAATGCAAGTACATGTAATAAGTATAAGCATACGTAACATGATGATCCCGTACCCAGGTTACTAGGTGGTGTATTTTTAAGGCAGAGTCTAGTACCTTCCCCGCCCCACGTTATTTTTAGTTGCATTGTCAGTAAAAGTGCTAGACGCATTTTTAGAATAAAAGCAATGTTTAGTGTCTAGTAGCATCAGACTGGCGAGGTTATATATCTCCCTACCGGTCCTACGCAGTCTCGCGGGGCATAGTCTCTATATTACGGTTCTAATGGATTCAAACCCTTAAAACGGCCTCGATGTTCTTAAACGAACTGTATGGCGCGGGAGAGGGTATCGGCTATTTTTAGGCGAAGTGGCCTTATTTTTAGATCGGAACCTGGTTTTATTTTTAGAAGGAGCGGCCTTATTTTTAGACCAATGTGCAGTTATTTTTAGTCCTCGTATATAGTGATTTTGCTTTTAGATGCGATCTTGCGTATATAGCGAGTAACCTGGTATCGCGTATATAGTGCATGTAGTGCTGGTCATGTTCAGATCACTAGCTATTGAGCGTCCTATTTTTAGAGCAATATCCGTACATTTTTAGCAGATCTTCCCCACCCCGGGTTATTTTTAGACGAAATTCAGGCTATTTTTAGAAAAAACAGCCTTTTATTTTTAGACGAAGTGGCCTTATTTTTAGTCCTATTTTTAGTCCAGGCCTTATTTTTAGCCCCGTTAGAACGGTTTTAGTTGGAATCACTAGCTATACAGAGTAAACATTTTTGCACATTTGGTTGGATATGTGCGCGCGTTATCATATAATATAAGTGTAATTAAGAAGATAACATGGAAATAATCATATTAATAGCAGTAGTATTAGGGATCGGTGCTTACTTGGATTGGCGCTTTAACCAAGACAATTGGAATATTTAACGACGGGGTCCGGGATACATGTGCTCCAACCAGACACACCCGGCGGATCGTAACGGTAGGATCACAACCACAGGATGCCGCAACGCTCCGAACACCGTTGATCCTACCACGCATTGGACCGGCCTGGTTCTCTCTCTTATTTCCAGGCGGCTTAAGCACTCGGGTTTCTCTCTTATTCCCGGGTGCTTTTTTTGTGAATAACTTTGTGAATAAAATTGTGAATAACTTTTCTAAACTTTTTTTGCATTTTGCTTGGATCGCATTATTATTTTCCTTATCTTTAAGTATAATTTAAAAATAAGAGATATGACAAAGACAGCAAATTTAGCAACGCAATTAAATGGATTCGAAAACGGGTTAATATTAGACTCGTCGGGCCGTAATGATGAATGTTATAATTTTTACGATTGGTTTTGTAAAGATTCTAGCCTGCAACGCAAATCCTGGAACCTGATGAAGCAAGTAAAGACGTTTATCAAACATAATCCTCAGATTGACATTTTGGAAACGTATGTGTTCTTTAAGAATAATTGTCCGTTGAATGGCCCGTTATATGATGATTTTAGAATTTGTGACTTAACCACAGGCAACGTGTTATATACAGTTACTCCAAAATGTGGCCATAGTGGCTTAGCTGAGATTTGGGGACGTGAGAATGACTTTAAAGAGCCTATTAAGACAGCAAAAACTTTTTCCAAACTTTTTTCCTAAAATGCTTGGATCGCATTGATTAATTCATTAAATTTATGTATAATTAAAAAATAAGAGATATGAAAAAAGAGAAAAAAGTTGAATTTGGAATTGAGATCACGAAGCCTTGGAGCAAGGAAATGTATGACCACAATGATCAGGTTGCAGAGCAAGTTAAAGCCGCAGTGCACCAAATGTGGATGGATGCATGCAATAAGTTCCAAGCAGAAATGGGAGAAGAGTTTATGTCTGATATGGAATGGATCTCGGAAGCACCTAAAAGCTTAAAGGATATACAAGTAGCTATTACCGGGTATGGCTTCGGGTATGGATATGATGTAGCTAGTGTGTCTAGCATAGTAGAAGAAGATTTAGAAGATGCTCCTTATTATCGCTTAAAGGAAATTGCCGAAGATTTAGAATTAGATTTGAAACAAGGGTTTGTTGGCTTTAATTAGCCAGCAAACTTTTTTGAAACTTTTTTTGAAAAAGATTAGGATCGCATTGATTTTTTTCTTAAATTTATAATAAATTAAAAAATAAGAGATATATGGCAAAGTTATTTAAGTTTGAACAAAAAATTCCAGCAACAATTTTCCAATACTTCGAAGTAGAAGCAGAGACGGAAGAAGAAGCATTAGCAATGGTGCAGTCCGGCAAAGGATTCCAAGAAGCATTTACTGACAGTAATGGCGATGGCGATTATGAGTTATATGACACGGAAGACATTCCGGAAAAATAATTTAAAAAAAGTTACCCAAAAAGGGTAACCCTTTTGAAATTTTAGGTTATAATATAAAATAAAAAGAGAGAAAATGACAAAATTGAAAATGAAGGATTTTTTCCTAGGGACAGCCGAAGCAATTGGAATGCGCGGCATCAAAGCAGAATTGATTGGCACGGCTCCAAGCTGTACCCAAAAAACAATTAAAATCACAGACACATATACCGGCCGCGAATATTTTGTCCGCGGAGGTTTTGAATCCACAGGTTGGGTTACAGTTAAAGGATTGACACCTAGCATAGCATTTGTTAATGGAAACTATAGGCGCATATTCCAATATGGAGTATTAAAGTTAGGTAAGCAATATTTCCAATTCAAGTGCATGACACCTGAGGATAAATTACGTGTAGTGGAACGACACATTACAAACCAAAGAAGGATCCACGGAATTCCGTTTGATGCGGTTGCAAAAAATGTTTACTAATTAGCAAAAAAAGTTTGCAAAAGATTAGGATCGCATTGATTTATTCCTTATCTTTATGTATAGCAATTAGGGAAAGGCCCTAGAGCATAAATTTAAAAAATAAGAGAAATGGCAAAAGGAACACGTAATTCAGGATTTTACAAGCAAGATGCAGTAATTGGTCGCTTCACAGCAGATGCCCGCAAACCGCAACAAGTTAATGCAATTGTTAAAGCTGCAATGGCACAAGCAGAAAGAAATGCAATTTATAGAGCCGAGCAAGAAGCTAAAAGAACTCCCCGCTTTGTAAGATAAGCGGGCTAAAAAAGTTTAAAAAAAGTTTTAAAAAAGTGTCAGATTTACAGAAAATGTTGGTTATATTATATAAATAAGAGAAAGAGTTATGGCAAAAAGAATTAGTGTAAGTAACGGAGCAATTGTAACAGAAACGGCAAGTATCCGTCAGTATGTCAAAGAGACAAAGAAATCACCAACCTTAACCAAAGCAGATGAGAAGGCGTTAATTATCGCAGCTCAGGCAGGAGACATTCAAGCACGCGATGTGTTAATCAAAGCAAATTTACGATTTGCAATCCAGGTAGCGCGCGGTTATCAGGGCATGGGCTTAGAGTTAGAAGATTTGATTGCATTTGCAAATATAGGTTTGTTTGAAGCAGTTGAACGCTTTGACACTAGCAAAGACTTTAAATTCATTACATTTGCTGTATGGTATATCAGAGCCGAGTTGCAAAAGGCACTCAATGATTTATCCCGCGTAGTTAGGATCCCTTCACACAAGACAGGTACCGAAGCATTCTCAACCAAAAGCATCCACACACCAGTAGGCGATGATGACAACAAAGAAACATATGCGGATCGCTTCTTAGAAGCTGAGGCTACCAAGTCTAGCAGAGACAAGGCAGACTTTGTGTTTGATTTGCAAAGAGCATTGAATCAGTTACCTGAGAAGCAGCGTGTAGCATTGTGTATGAATTATGGCATCGGTTATGAGTATGCGAAGCCAATGGAGCAGATAGCTGAAGAGTTAGGTGTTACCGGAGAGCGTGCACGTCAATTGGTTAGATTGGCTGAGAAAGGATTACAAGCTATGCCAGGCATCACGTTATTGGAGCAATACTTGTAGAAAAAAAGTTTCAAAAAAAGCAAAAAAAGTTTGCAAAAGATTAGGATCGCATTCTTTTTTTGCTTATCTTTATATAAATTAAAAAATAAGAGATATGAAAAAAGCAGTTGAAATCGGATCCGTAGGTTTAGCAGTAACCGGGATGTTTGTATTAGCAATGGGTAATCCAATCGTTGGTGCATTGTGTGTATTACCATTATTTGTTTTATCACAAAAATAAAAGACATGATCATAGTAAAAGCAATCTTAGGGATCGTTATGTTAGTAGGGATCGTTGTGTTAATATCATTATCGATCGAAGCAATCCGCAAGTAAAAAAAAAGTAAAAAAAGTTACCAAAATGCTTGGATCGCATTGAAAAAATGCTTATCTTTAAGTATATAAAAAAATAAGAGATATGAGAAATGCAAATGAAAGAGCCGCTTCGGCGTTAGTAGACAGTGTTAGAGATGCTGTTGCACAATGTGAGTTCCTAGCTATTACCACAGGGGACGATGACTTCAAATTATTAGCAATGTTCCTTCAAATAGGCTTAACAGCAAAAGCAAAGGGCGATATGCTAGAGTTTATGGAAGCGTTAGCTGGATTGATTGACAAACGCATTCAGCATGGTAAAGATGCCACAGCAGATGTTATTGAGGATCCTAGATTTACCCCAAGTCTTAATTAAAAAAAAGTTTAAAAAAAGTTTCAAAAAGATTAGGATCGCATTGATTTTTTTCTTAAATTTATATTATTAATTAAAAAATAAGAGATATGAAAATTAAATTTTTGAAAGATTGTTACATTGAGGTATGTGTTGGTTTTGATGACAATGAAGAGCCATTAATGGAAGAAGAGCGAATTGTTGAAGGAGAAATATTTGAGGTAGAAGAAATTGTACATGACATTGTTGAAACAGAATTCATCCAAATACAGTTTGGAGATGGCTCGGTTGGCTTTATCGATAAAAAATTATTTGAAATAATTGAGGAATAAAAAAGTTTGCAAAATGCTTGGATCGCATTGAAAAAGTCCTTATCTTTATATTATTAATAAAAAGGGAATAATCCCACAAAACCAAAAAAAAGAGAGAATGAAAAAAGAACAATTGATTTCGCAGTTGGAGGGAGCAAAGGCGCTAACCTCAGTAGTATCAATCGACAATGTTATTGCACTTATCCAGCAATTGGAGCCTGAGGTGCGCGTTGAAAAAGTGTTTGGCATCACGCAAGAGTTAGCAGAGGAGATTGCTGACAAGATTGAAAGAAGCTTGGATTACAATTCAAATAGTTTGATTGATTTTGATTCAGCTGAGTTTGAACTTAGTTACAGGAACGAGATAACATTGACTAGTGCCGATGTTGATGTCAGAGAAATTATGGAACATGTGACGGCTTCAATTGAAAGCTTTGTAGTTGAAGAAGATGAAGATGTCCCTGCGCAGACAGACGGATTTATTGAGGCACAAATAGAAGCAGAGCAAGCTGCATCGGAGGAGTAAACATATCTCTCAACATAGTCCCGGGGCCACAGCAATGTTGGCCCATGCGGACGTAAAAAGAGAGCATATGAAAAAATTGAATCGTTACAAAGAGAATCTTCGAATAGATGGAGATCAAGTTATTTCATACACAACCTGTGTAGCCATTATTAACTTAGAAGCCGGCACGATCCGAGAATTAGGTACATGGAGCCAGACTACTACTAAGCACGTCAATTACGTAGCATCTGAATTAGGCCTGAAAAAAGTTTAAAAAAAGTTTGCAAAAGATTAGGATCGCATTGAAAAAATGCTTATCTTTATATAAATTAAAAAATAAGAGATATGAAAAATTACGTAAATGTAAAGGACCTAGGAAGAGGATTTATGATCTTCGGTAACAAAGGTAATGTATGGAGCAACACAGCTCACGCATACAAATTAGGTACAGGCAACTTATGTGGTACTCCGGCATTAAGCGCCAATCACGCATTTTTATCAAAAGTAACCATAGTAGGTTGCCCGGGATGCTTAAAAGCATTGGAACAATTGGATCCAAAAAAAGTTTAAAAAAAGTTTGCAAAAAGGTTGGATCGCATTGATTTTTTCCTTAAATTTATATTATTAATTAAAAAAAGAGAGAGTATGACAAATGTATTTAAGCCAGTTAGAATTAAAGGAAAATTGTTTGGTAAGAATGTTGCAACCGGAGAGATTGCAGGTAAGGAGACAATCCGCCACATTCAATTGTTGAATGCTGAGAAGAACAACGAAGTGTTGTTTGTAAGTGCTAATGGTAGAGTAACACGTTTACCACAAGCACAAGCAGGTGTAGCTCCCGAGGCACAAAAGATGTCGTTTATGTCAGTTAAGCAAACGCAGGATCCGGAGGTAATGTTTACGAACATTGAACGCTTAACCAAAATGGTAGGGCGTGGCATTCAACCGTCATTGGTAATCACAGGAGGCGCTGGTATGGGCAAGACACACCTAGTTAAGAATACATTAGAAGGTATGGGCTTAAAAGAATCCTATGACTTCGTTCACTTTAAAGGTAGAGCCACAGCAGCAGGATTGTTTATTACCTTGTATGAGAACAGTGACAAGATCATCGTGTTGGATGACTGTGACTCCGTGTTCCGAGATGATGATGCAGTTAATATTCTTAAAGGTGCCTTAGACTCTTATGACACTCGCAAAATTAGTTACATCACCACAAAGTCCCTCAAAGACGAATTTGGCGGCGAAGTGCCACGTCATTTTGAATTCACAGGCAGAATAATATTCATCAGCAACATCAGCCAAAGCAAGCTTGACGAAGCAATCCGAAGCCGTAGCTTTGTAGCAGATGTGGACCTGACAACGGATCAAATGTTTGCCAGAATGGAACAGCTTATGACTAAAATGGAGTCTCGTATTCCTTTGGCGGCTAAGCAACAAGCATTGGAGTTAATGCGTCAATTGGATAAAGAATTTGACGGATTAGAAATTAACCTCAGAAGCTTTATTAAAGCAGCCCGCATATGTGCAATGGGCTTTGAGGATCCGAAGATGATGATAGCAGAACAAATTATAGCAATCTAAAATATATCTCTCGGCAGGGACCGGCGTCGAAAGGCGTCGGATTTCTGCTGTAAAAAACATTGTATGCAAACAACACTCACAGCACAGCAAGAATTCATTGAAGCAACGATCCGGCTTGTAAAAGAACTTAAGCAAGAAGACTGCAACGGCTTCGTAGCAGAAACTATCATTGATGAGATGATTCAGGATGTAGTATTCTCTGTAATGTACAAGGACGGTGCAGCAACACGCCGCGTAAATAAGTTGAAAAAAAGTTGCTAAAAGATTAGGATCGTATTGATTTATTTCTTATCTTTATTTTATAATTAAAAAATAAGAGATATGATGACACCAGCAGAGACCGTAGCAAAATTGAAAGAGTACAAAGGATCGTTCTCGTTCCTAGTAGACCTTAAGGGTAAAGTATTAAGAGGCAAAACATTATCACCGGCGCAATTAGCAGGCGCTGCAAAGTGTTTAGCTAATGCAGAAAGACCAAAGCCGGCACATGTAAGCCGAGTTGTGTCAATTGACATTGTAGTTACTAAATGGTACGCGCGAGCATTGAAAAGAGATCAGAAGTTGCAATTTGCTCCATTCACTCTTACCATCACAGAGATTCATGCAGAGTCAGCTAAAGCAGTTAAGGCTACTGTGAAGATGACAGCAGGTGAGGTTAGTGTATGTAGATGTTGTGGTGCTTCATTGACTGATGAAAGATCACAGGCTACAGGATTAGGCCCAGTATGTTCAAAGAAGCTAGGAGTTAAGTATATAACCAACCTCGCAGATATTGCACGCTTTAAAGCAGACTTGCAAGAGCGCATCAATGAGATTGGATCATTTGATGTTTGGATTCCACGCTCACAAGTAGTATCGGGTTTATAACCCGGTACTGCTCCGATAAAAAAGTTTCAAAAAAAGTTGACAAAAAATTAGGATAATTGAAATAAAATACTTATCTTTATATAAATTAATAAGAGAGATATATGACATTAACATTGGAAGCATTAGAGAGAATGGATGGTTTAGTAAGTATTGAAACCACCAAAAGATTGCAAAGCACAATTGCAAGCATCACAATCAACTTAGTAGCATCAGGCTTTGAAGCAGAAGAGATTGAAGAATACATAGGCCAACTTACCCGTTGGACAATTGACGATGTAATAGATGACTTAGCATAACCCATAAACCAATAATAAAAAAGAGAGTATGAAAAAAGAGAGAACCACATTAACCAAAGCACGATTAATTGCCGGCATCCAGCAACAAGAAGCAGCAGCATTTTTAGAGTGCAAGAAGAGTGAAATGACATATGGTGCAGAGTCCACAATGCACAAGGCAGACAGAAGTCGATGGTGTGCCATTATAGCCCTAATGGAAAGCTTAGGCATCGAAACAGATTATGCATTGCCAGACAACCAAGCCGCCTTAGCAATGATACAGGAGCGTGTAGCAAAGCATAGAGCACAAGCATAAGACATATAGTATATACGGAATGAAGGGGGGTAGATAGCCCCCCTATTTAACTACCCCATAG
>Ga0172373_10001280_pt1 | contig 40930 bp, 42 predicted proteins | sample Lak10m_2_FD_114546 | JGI IMG/M metagenome (GOLD analysis project Ga0172373, IMG submission 114546) | Freshwater microbial communities from Kabuno Bay, South-Kivu, Congo - kab_092012_10m | ecosystem: Environmental > Aquatic > Freshwater > Lake | place: Democratic Republic of the Congo... | reverse complement strand
CCGGTAGCGTGGCACCGTGACCGCGACGCTCGCCGAACGTCTGGGCTACGACCACGACACCCGACTCGTCATCGTCTCCTGCGACGATCTCGGTTCGTGCCACGCCGCCAACATGGGCGTCTACTCGGCGTTGCGCGACGGCGTGGCCACTTGTGCGTCGGTGATGGTCCCGGCCCCGTGGGCCCGGCACGCCGCCGTCCTGTACTCCGGCGAGGACGTGGGGGTGCACCTCACGCTCAACGCCGAACACCCCCTCTACCGGTGGGGTCCGATCACCCAGGCACCCTCCCTGTTGTCGGGCGACGGTGGCTTCCCGCGCAAGATCGACGACCTGTGGGAGCACGCCGACCCGGCCGAGGTGTTGCGCGAGTGTCGTGCCCAGATCGAGCGGGCCATCTCGTGGGGGTTCGACGTGTCGCACCTCGCTCCGCACCTCACCGCCATCACGTTGCGGCCCGAGTTCTTCGACATCTATCTCGATCTCGCCGTCGAATTCCGACTTCCGATCCGGCTGCCGAGCACGATCACGTCCGAACAGGCCGGCTTCCCGTTCCGCCGACTCGCCGAGGAGGAGGGAATCCTCTTCCCCGACCACTTCGATCACGACTGGCGCGCGGGAAGTCGAGAGCGGGTCTACGAAGCGGTACGCGATCTTCGACCGGGAGTCACCGAGATCCACGTCCAGCCGGCCATCGACACCGCCGAAGTGCGGGCACTGGCCGGCGACGTCGCCGAAGGTTGGATCGACGATCTCGACCTCGTCGTGAACGACGCGTTGCTGCGACGTCTGCTCGACGAGTCGGGGGCGGTTCGCATCGGGTACCGCCAACTGCGCGACGCGCAACGCGCGAGCGACTGACCGTCAGGATCGGCTCGACAACTCGGCGATCGTGCGGGCGGCCTCGCCCGACGACAACGCATCGAACAGTGGTCCGGTGCGACCGGTGGTCTTCAGTTTTCCGAGCATGAAAGCCACCGTGGGGTCGAGTTGAGCGGCCGCTTTGTCGAGTGTCACCACGGTGTCGGCGTCGTCGGGTCCCGCCACGCGTTCGTCCTTCTTGCCCAAGGAGAGCCGATACTGAATCGAGCCGCTCACGCCATGGCCTCCATCTCGCCGGACAAGCGCGACGGCTTGATCGACACCTCGGGTATCACCGGCGCGATCCCGGCGAAGAGGTCGACTTCGACCTCGTGGTCGGCCGGTGATTCGACGGTTGAACGGGCCAGCACCCAGTCCTCCCACGGATACACCACGGCCAGTTCGTCGTCGTCCAGCCCGAACCACCAGGGCTCGTTCGGATCGACCTGTGTGGCATGGGCCTTCAAGGCCGCCGAACGCACGGGGAGGTGTCGGGCGACGTCGATGCGGGTCGTGATGCGATCGTCCTGCCCCGGACGATTCAGCCACTTCTCGTCGTACGGCGACGTGCCGTTCTTGTCGAGCATCGCACGGTGCACCGCGTGCAAGCGGGACTTCGACCACAGCGTGTAGTACATCTTCGACGGCTGCCACACCGGCCCGGCCCACGGATACCACGTGGGGTCGCCGGCTCGTTGGAACGCCACCACCGAGACGTCGTGCACCTTCACGTGATCGGGGTGCGGATACCCGCGCTGGTCGTCGTTGTAGGTGATGATCACCTGGGGTCGCGTCCGACGGATCACCGACACCAGGCGTCCCACCGCCTCGTCGAGGTCAGCGCGGTGGAAGCATTCGGGGTGCTCGTTGGCCGGCGAGTCCAGCATTCCCGAGTCGCGATAGCCGAGCATCACGACCTCGTGGAAGCCGATGATCTCGGCCGATCGGGCCAGTTCGACCGGACGGGTGCGGGCGAGCAGGGCCTTCTCGGCCTCGGCATCGAGGCCGTGGAACTCGCCGCCCTCGTTCTTCAGGGTCGGATTGTTGACGTCGCCCTCCTCGCCGCCCGTGCAGCACACCAGAACCGTCCGCACTCCGAGTTCGCCGTACAGCGCGAGCGTGGGCGCTCCCTTCGATGCCTCGTCGTCGGGATGAGCGTGCACGGTGAGCAGGCAGAGGGGATGTCCATCGGCGTCACGCACGGAGGACACGCTACTTGCCCCCTCCCGACCCCACCGAACGGCGTAGCGTGATCGGCGATGCGTCGTTTTGCCCTCGTCGCCACGTCGATCGTGCTCGTCGCCTGCTCGACCGATGGTCGCGAGATGCGTCCACCCACCGACGCCCAGAACGAGACCGTCTACGTACCATCTGACACCGACGCGGCCGACGGAGTCTCCGTCGACACCGCGACCCTCCCCGTCGAGAGCGTCGCCGCGTCGAACATCGCGATGACCGCGCCGTGGGTCGACGGTGGAGTGATTCCCGCCGAGCACACGTGTGCCGGCGCCGACCTGGTGCCGGGATTGTCGTGGTCGGGAACGCCCGAGGGCACAGTGTCGATCGCCATCGTCGTCATCGAGTCGTCGCAACCCACCTCCAGTGGCGTGGGATTCGTGCATCTGGCGGCGACCAACATCGATCCCGCGACGACCCGATTCCCAACCGGTGCGCTACCCACCGAGGCCATCCTCGCCGCCAACGATTTCTCGACGGCCACGGACGAGTCGGTTGGCTGGCGTGGCCCCTGCCCGTCGGCCGGAACCACCGCCACCTATTCGGTCGAGGTGCACGCCCTCGACCAGATGATCGAACTGCCCACGGGAACGCCGGGGGCCGACATGGTGCGCGCCATCGACTTCGCCACGATCGCGTCGGCCAGCGTGGTCGGAACCGTCACCGGCTGACAACCACGACGTCGTTCGGCCGACGCATCGCGTCCAGTCCATCACTCCCAGCGGACGTACCGGTGAGTCCTGACGAACTCCTGAGCGAATCGTGACCGATCTCTGAGCGCCACCATCCGTGGTGCTTCCACCACCCTGTGACAGGATTTCGCCATCGTGTCGTCCCCCGTTCCGCCCACCCCCGAACCCGAATCCGGACCGGTCGAAGCCGGACTGGTCGAGGTCGATCGGGACGGCCGGGTGACGATCGCCGACGACGCCTTCCGTCGTTTGGCGCTCTCGGGGGGACCGGTTCCGACCGGGCGCGCTCCCTGGGCCAACGCCGGACCCGACGAGCGCATGGCCGCCGAATCGGCGTGGCGCCGCGCCGTCGACGCTCGACGCTCCCCCGACATCTCGTTCCGGGTCGACGTCGACGGAACGTCGACGCGCCTGCTCCGATTCGTCGCCGCACCGAACGACGAGGCCGACGGCTATCGGGGTGTCGTCTTCGCGGTGGATCAGGCGAACACGCTCGCCGACCGCATCGCTCCACTTCTCGACGATGCCGACGATCCCGTTCTGCTACTCGCCACCGACGGCACCGTCCTGTCGTGCAATCGGTCGGGCGGCGAGAAACCGGCACTCGCTCGGGCGATCGTCGACCAGATGCCCCGCCACGCCCTCACCGAGATCGAAGGAACCTGGCACGGTGAAGTTGCGGTACGACTCGATGACGGCGATCTCCACACCTTCGACGTGCGGACGCGACGCGACACCGACGCCGTCGTCGCCATCGCTCGCGAGATCACCGAGTCGGCTCGGGTTCACGCCGAACTCAGCCATCTGGCGACCCACGACGCACTCACCGGTCTGCCCAACCGAACCCTCTTCATCCGCAAGGTGTCGGAGGCCGTCGAGCGATCCCGGTCCGGTGGATCGTCGGTGACCGTGTACTTCCTCGACGTCGACCGCTTGAAGGACGTCAACGACACCATCGGTCACGAGAGCGGCGATCAACTGATCGTCGGTGTCGGACGCCGTCTGGTGACGGCCACGCGGCCCGGTGATCTGGTGGGTCGCATCAGCGGTGACGAGTTCACCATCTTGTGCGAGGGCCTGGCCGACGAACGCGCGGCGCTCGACCTCGCCGAGCGCATTCGTCTCGCCGTCTCCGGCCGCATGATGCTGCAGGGGGTCGACGTGACGGTCGGCGCGAGCGTGGGTGTCGCGTTCTCGCGCGGGGACGACGGCTCGAGTCTCGCCGAGGCCGCCATCGCTTTGCTCCGTCACGCCGATTCCGCGATGTACGAAGCCAAATCGCGCGGGCGGTCGCGCAGCGAGCTCTACACGTCGGAGATGCGCGAGTCCGCGCGCGCTCGACTTCGCTTGGCGGCCGATCTCGAACGCGCCATGGCCGCCGACCAGATGCGCCTCGTCTACCAGCCCGTCGAGTCGCTCTCCACCGGACGCGTCGTCGGAGTCGAGGCGCTGCTGCGCTGGCACCATCCCGAACACGGCGTGCTCGCTCCTCCGGCCTTCATCACGCTCGCCGAGGAATCCGGGGTGATCGTGCCGCTCGGCGAATGGGTGGCCCGAACGGCGTGCGCCGACCTGCGGCGCTGGATCGACGCCGGAACGATCGACCGGCGGGCGGTGATGCACGTCAACGTGTCGCCTCGTCAGACCTCCGACCCGACCTTCGTCGACCGCACCCTCGCCGCGGTGCGCGACGCCGGGCTGCAGCCGGAGGCCCTCGCTCTCGACGTCGGCGAATCGGTGCTGGCCCACGAGGGTGCACAGCGCGCGCTGCAAGCGATTCGCCGATTCGGGGTGCAACTATCGATCGACGATTTCGGCACCGGGGCCTCGTCGTTGTCGGGTCTCCGGTCATGCCCAGCCGATTTCCTGAAACTCGACGGCAGTTTCGTGCGCGGACTCGCCGACGACGAATCCGACGACCCGATCGTGCGCAGCGTGATCCATCTGGCCCACAGTCTCGGGATGTCGGTGATCGCCGAGTGGGTGACCACCGACTCCCAGCGCGACCGGCTGCGCCGGCTCGGATGCGATCGGGCGCAGGGTTGGCTGATCGGTCGTCCGGTCTCCGCCGACGACTTCGGTCGGCGAACCGGTACGGTCGAAGCCGAATGACCGATCTCCCCCCTCCCGTCCTGCCCACCTGTTACCGCCACCCCGACCGGGCCACCGGCCGGTCCTGCACCCGCTGCGCCACCCCGGCTTGTGGCGAGTGCTTGGTGTCGGCGTCGATCGGCAGCCATTGCCTCTCGTGCGTCCGCGCCGCCCGTCCTCCGGCCACCACCCGCGCCCGCGACTGGAACGCGCGTCAGGGAATACTCGTCACCAAGATCCTCATCGCCAGCAACATCGCGGTGTTCATCTGGGTGATCACCGGCGACTCGGGCTCGATCGGGTTCGGCGACCGCCCCAGCGACCGCGAGATACAACTCGGTCTCAGTCGATGGCTGATCTCCGAACCCGACGGTTGGTACCGATTGGTGACGGCCGGGTTCCTGCACTTCGGGATCCTGCACATCGCGATGAACATGATCCTGTTGTTCCAGCTCGGGCAGATGCTCGAGGATGCCCTGGGCCGCACGAGGTTCGCCCTGCTCTACTTCGCGTCGTTGCTCGGAGGTTCCCTCGGGGCGCTCGTCATCCAGGGTGGCGCCGGAGGTCTCCACGGCGGCGCTTCGGGTGCGGTCTTCGGCCTCATGGCGGCAGCCGCCGTCGGGCTGCAGCGTCGCGGAGTCAACGTGTTCCAGACCGGAATCGGTGCCACGCTGGTGATCAACCTGCTGCTCACGTTCACCATTCCGGGAATTTCGGTGGGTGGTCACCTCGGTGGCGCGGCGGCTGGGGTGGTGTGCGGAATGGTGATGTTGGCACCCCGACGACGGGGCGACCTCTGGCTCACCTACGTGGTGCCGGTGTTGGTGATGATCGTCTCGGTGGCGGTGAGCGTCAGCCTCACCGGTTGACCAGAACGGTCGATCCTCCGGGGCTCAGCGACGCTTGCGAACCTTCACGGGGATCGGCTTCGGCTTCACCGAATCACCGATCACGCGCACGCCCGCCGCACCGATACCGATGGCGGATCCCGCCACCACCAACTGCACGATCCAGGACGACACGCCGTCAAACTACACCGAGGTGGTCGACGAGTCTCGGCGAGCGCGAGGGAGTGTCACCCGGCGTCGTGTCGTGTCGTGTCGTGTCGTGTCGTTGGGGGTGTCGTTGGGGGCGTCGTTGGGGGCGTCGTTGGGGGTGCGGCCCGTCAGTGGGCACAACCACAGCCCGAACCGCAACCGCCGCCGGTCCTCGGCGCCGGACCGGGCGCGGGCGAACCCGACGTCGCGCCCACCGACGCGAACACCGACAACAGACGCACGGCGCCGGGATGACCCTGCGGACACACCGCCGGCTCACCGGCTTCGGACATCGGACGGCGCACGTCGAAGGTGGCGTCACAGGTTCGGCAGCGGAACTCGTAGAGCGGCATCGGTGTCAGTGTAGACCGGCTCCCCGGAGCCCGAACCGGTCTGGTTGACTGGAGACATGTCCGACACCTCGACCCGCCTCGACACCGAGCGCGATCTCCAGACCGGCACACCTCCGAGCGCCCACATCGTGAAGGTCGAACCCGGCGAGTCCGCCTCGGCCAAGATCCTGGAGGCCCGCGTGATGGGCACCCCGGTCGAGGCGCTCTGCGGACACGTCTGGGTTCCGTCCCGCGATCCCAAGCAGCTTCCCGTCTGCCAGGAGTGCATGAGCATCTACGAGATGTACCGCGCGTTGAACGGCGATCTCGACGAGACCCCGCGCGACTGATCGTGTCGTTGCGCATCCGCCAGGCGGCTCGGGCTCTGGTGCTGAGCGCCGACCGACACGTCCTGCTGGTTCGCTTCGAATTTCCGGCCGGCACCCGCTGGGCGCTTCCCGGGGGCGGTCTCGAATCCGGCGAGTCGCACCTCGAGGCGGTGCGGCGCGAGTTGGTCGAGGAGGTGGGTCTCGACGATGTCGAGATCGGACCCCATATCTGGACCCGTGAGCATCACGTGCTGTTCATCGACAAGAAGTGGGATGGTCAACGCGAACACGTTCATCTCGTTCGGGTCGACGACCGTTTCGAACCTCGCCCCGCGGTGGGATGGGACGTATTGCGCTCGGAGTATCTCCACGAGATTCGCTGGTGGTCGATCGACGAACTCGCGACACGTTCCGACATCGTCTGGGTTCCCGGCGATCTTCCTCGTCTGATCGCCGAACTCGAACGAGATGGAACGCCTTCGGAGCCGATCGAGGTCGGCGGGTAGGTTTGTCCGGTGCCCGACATCGGTTCGATCATCACCTTCGCCGTGGCGTCGGTGGCTCTGCTCCTGATCCCCGGTCCGGCCGTCATCTACATCCTGAACCGCAGCGTGTCCGACGGACGCGACGTCGGCTTGGCCGCGGTGGTCGGTCTCGAGTTGGGAAACTTCATGCACGTCGTGGCCGCCTCCGCCGGGCTCTCCGCGGTTCTCGCCACGTCGGCCACCGCGTTCAACGCGGTGAAGTGGCTCGGTGCCGGCTACCTCGTGTTCGTCGGACTTCGGACGTTGCTCGTTCGACCCGCGGTGATCGCCGGCGACTCGTCGTCGGTGTCGTTGCGCCGTTCGTTCGGCCAGGGAGTGATCGTCAACACGCTCAACCCGAAGGTGGCTCTCTTCTTCCTGTCGTATCTTCCGCAGTTCATCGACCCCGACAAGGGCGCGGCCTGGAGTCAGGCCTTGGTACTCGGCAGCGTGTTCGTGCTCATCGGCTTCGTCACCGACGGCATGTACGCGCTCACCGCGAGTGCGCTCCGCAACGTGCTCCTCACCGGACGCACCCTCCCCATCGTGCAGCGCTGGGTGGCCGGCACGGTGTTCGTGGCGCTCGGGGTGATGGCCGCCACCACGTCTCCGGCCTCGAGCAAGTGAGCGGCTCCGCGGTCGGTGCTCCCGCGCCGCGGGGCGATCTCGCTCGCCTCGCCCTGCCCGGTCTGATCTGGGGCACGTCGTTCTATTTCATCGCCGAGGGCCTGAAGGCCTTCCCCGCCGCGGCCATCACGCCATTGCGCCTCGCCTTCGGTTTCGCCACCCTCTCGTGCGTGCCGGCCGCTCGGGTGCGACTACCGCGCGCGGCGTGGCCCCGCTTGCTGTTGCTGGGCGCGGTGTGGATGGCCATCCCGCTGACCATGTTTCCGTTCGCCGAGGAACGAGTGGCCTCCAGCGTGGCCGGCATGTTGAACGGAGCGATTCCGCTGTTCGTCGCCACGGTGGCGACCGTCGTCTACAAGCGCCGACCATCCCGCGCTCAACTGCTGGGTCTCGCGGTCGGCTTCGCGGGCGTGGTACTGATCGCGGTCCCCACTCTGGGCGAGGGTTCGTCGAGCGCGATCGGCATCGGGTTGATCTTCGTCGCCCTCGCCTGTTACGGATTCGCTCTCGACCTCGCCGCTCCGCTGCAGCAGGCACACGGATCGTTGCCGGTGCTCTGGAACGCGCAGTTGGTCGCTCTCGTTCTGGTGTTGCCCTTCGGGATTCCCGCGTTCGGCGACGTCGAGTTCGCATGGAAGCCCTTCCTCATGATCGGTGCCCTCGGGATGTTCGGCACGGCTCTCGCCTACGTGGTGATGGCCGCCAACGCCGGCCGTTTCGGCAGCACGCGGGCCTCGGTGACGACGTACCTCATTCCGGTGGTGTCGCTGGCTCTGGGTGCGGTGATCCTCGACGAGAAGGTGGCCGTTTTGTCGGTGCTCGGTTGTGCGGTCACGCTGTGGGGCGCGTATCTCGCCGGGCGTTCGTCGGCGGGTTCCGCGTCGAGTTCCGACTGACGGTCGCGCCGTCTAACGAAAGTTGCGACTGTTCAGTCCCGGTGCCACCGGCAGCGGAGCGATGTGCTCGGCCACGATGTTCACCACCGTTTCGACCCGCTCGAGACGGCCCCGGATCAGCAGTGCCGCCGCACCCCGCGCGACCGGTCGGAAGCGCTTCCAACAACCGACCGACACCACGATGTTGACGAGGCCGGTCTCGTCCTCGAGGTTCATGAACGTGGTTCCCTGGGCCGTCATCGGTCGTTGCCGATGCGTGACGACCCCGGCCACCCACACCTTGGTGAGTGGCGTGGTGGCCAACTGCTCGGCGGTCACCACACCCAACTCGTCGAGTCGCTCGCGCAGGAACCGCGTGGGATGACCCGTGGGAGCCACGCCGGTGGCCCACAGATCGGCCACCGCCTCCTCGATCGGCTGCATCCCGGGCAACGACGGTGGCGCGAGAGCCGAACCGAGGCCGGGCAGGTTGTCGGGTCGCGACCTCACCGCCGCGCCGGCCGCCCAGATGGCTCGTCGGCGGTCGAGGCCGAGTCCGTCGAACGCCCCGGCGGTGGCGAGCGCTTCCACCTGCGGCAGTTGCAGATCGGGCACCCGACGGACGAGATCCTCGACGTCGACGTACGGACCGCGCGAATCGCGTTCGGTCTCGATGCATCGAGCCAGATCGTCACCGATCCCGCGCACCGACGAGACACCCAGTCGAACGGCGAAGCCACCGTGGCTCTCGACGCACGGTTCGAGCGACGCTCCGGCTGCCGACGCCATGATGTCGGGGGTGCGCACCACGACTCCGTGACGGCGCGCGTCCTGGGCGAGCGAGTGCGGACTCCAGAAACCCATCGGCTGGGCGTTCAGCAGTCCAGCGTAGAACGCCGCCGGTTCGTGCAACTTCAGCCACGACGACGCGTACACCAGATACGCGAACGACACCGAGTGGCTCTCGGGGAAGCCGTAGTTGGCGAAGGCCGCCATCTTGTCGAAGATCTCGTCGGCCACCGCCCCGGTGATGCCACGTTCGGCCATGCCCGTGTACAGCCTTCGACGCAGGCGTTCCATCCGCGTCTGGCTGCGCTTGGAACCCATGGCCTGTCGCAGTTGGTCGGCTTCCGACGGCGTGAAGCCGGCGACGTCGATCGCCATCTGCATCAGTTGTTCCTGGAACAGCGGAATGCCGAGCGTCTTGCCGAGACTGTTCTCGAGCAGCGGATGCAGATAGGTGATGGGCTCCTGGCCGTTGCGTCGACGAATGTACGGGTGCACCGAACCGCCCTGGATCGGACCGGGTCGGATGAGCGCCACTTCCACCACGAGGTCGTAGAACCGACGCGGTTTGAGCCGGGGCAGGGTGGCCATCTGGGCTCGCGACTCGATCTGGAACACACCCACCGTGTCGGCCCGACACAACATGGCGTACACGTCGTCGTCCTGGGGCAACGTGGCCAGATCGATGCGAACTCCCTTGTGGCGCTCGACCAGATCGACCGCACCGTGCAGGGCCGACAGCATCCCGAGCCCCAGCAGATCGAACTTCACGAGTCCGGCCGCCGCGCAGTCGTCCTTGTCCCACTGCAGCACGCTCCGGTCGCGCATGGTGGCCCACTCGACCGGACACACCTCGATCACCGGACGGTCGCAGATCACCATGCCACCCGAGTGGATGCCGAGATGACGCGGCATGTCCTCGATCTCGACGGCCAACTGCAACACGTCGTCGGGGATGCCGTGATCGGGTCGACCGTCGGGCCCGGTCTGCGCCGTCACCTTGCTCAACCGTCCCCACGCGTCGATCTGCTTCGACCACGCGTCCTGTTGACCCGGAGCGTGCCCGAGTGCGCGCGCCATGTCGCGCACCGCCGACCGCGACCGGTACGTGATGACGTTGGCCACCTGCGCGGTGTGATGCCGGCCGTAGCGCTCGTAGACGTACTGGATCACCTCCTCGCGCCGACCCGACTCGATGTCGAGATCGATGTCGGGTGGACCGTCGCGTTCGGGCGACAGGAAACGTTCGAACAACAGGCCGAGTGACACCGCATCGGCCTTGGTGATGCCGAGCGCGTAACACACCGCGCTGTTGGCCGCGCTTCCGCGACCCTGGCAGTAGATGTCGGAACGTTGACAGAACTGCACGATGTCCCACACCACCAGGAAGTAGCCGGCGAACCCGAGCGTCGCGATGACCGACAACTCGTGATCGATCGTGCGCCACGCGCGGGCACGCACGCTCAGGTCCTCACCCGCTTGCGGCCGAGCTCCGTAGCGGCGAACCCCACCCTCCTCGGCCAGTCGCCGCAGGAAGCCCATCTCGTCGAGCCCGTCGGGACACGGATACGGCGGCAATCGTGGGGCCACCAGCGACAGGTCGAACGCCGCGGCACGACCGATCTCGGCGGCCCGATCGACCACCCCGGGATAGCGATCGAAACGGCGCATCTGCTCGTGACCGCTACGCAGATGGGCCAGACCCGACGCCGACAACCACGGATCGGCGTCGTCGAGACTCGACCGGCGGCGCACGGCGGCCATCGCCGCGGCGAGTCGTCGACCGACCGGCGTCGCGTACTGCACCACGTTGGTGACCACGCAGCCCGTGTCGGCGCGGCCCGCCACTTCGGCGAGCGCGTCGTTGCGCGCCGAGTCGAGGGGCTCGCCGTGGTCCCACAATTCGACCAACACGCGATCGCGCCCGAAGGCGTCGACCAGTTGTTGCAATTCGCGACGGGCGGCGGCCGGGCCCGCGGTGACGAGTGCACCAGGGACGGCACCGGCGCTCGTGCCGGTGAGCACCCACCAGTGTCCGCGTCCGAGGTCGGCGAGATCGGCGAGCGTGCACACCGGTTCGGTCTTTCGGCCAGCCAGTTGGGCCAGACTCACCGCACGCGCGAGTCGCGCGTATCCGGCCGGGCCGTCGGCGATCAGGACGAGATCGTGCGTGTCATCGGGATCGTCGCGCCGACGCCGTACCGTGATCTCGCAACCGAACACGGTGGGCAGTTCGATGGCACGCGCGGCTTCGGCGAAACGCACCACCCCGTACAAACCGTTGCGATCGGTGAGTGCGAGTGCCGACAAGCCGAGTCGGTGCGCCTCCTCGACCAACTGCTCGGGGTGCGAGGCGCCGTCGAGGAACGAGAAGTTCGAACGACAGTGCAACTCGGCGTAGGGCACGACCGGCCGTGGCACGCCGTCGGAGGGTGTCGGTGCCTCGTAGGGCTGTCGTCGGCGACCGAAGGCCGGCCCGTCGCCACCGGCGTTCCAAGCCTCCTCGCCCGCCGGTCGACCGTCGCGACCGCGGGTCGGACCGATCTGGCGACCCGACAGTCGCGCCTCGAGTTCGCTCCACGACTCGGGCCCCTGCATTCCCCACGAATACGCCACCGAGCCAGATTACCGAACATATGTTCGGTCCCACCAGGGGTCATTCGTGTCGGTGTCAGCCCGACTTGGCGCCGATTCTCTGCGAGAGCCGCCTCGAATGTGCCACCAGAAGCACCCGGATCACCCGGGGTCACCCGGGGTCACTGAGGTCACGTGGCGCACTCAGACTCGGCCACATCGGCCACGAACGGCGCGGTTTCGTCGAAGTCGACGAAGAATTCCGGGGCCTCATCCGGTGTCGGCACCACATCGAGGTCCCTCAACCCATCAGCCACCGCCGACGCTCCGCCCACGCGGTCGAGCCACGCACGGAACGATTCACCCGCCGAGCGCTCCCCGGCGAACCTGCGCACCACACGCGCCACACCTTCCGGTGCGTTCTTCGCCGGAAGACGAAGAGCCTTCTGGCCGAAGTGGATCTGCTCTTCACCGACATAACCACCGAGAAGGAGTTGGTATCCGGGCAGTGACTGTCCGTGCGCCCGACGCTCGGCACCGAACAACCCGATGTCAGCCGCGTGGTGCTGTCCACAACTGTTGGTGCAACCCGAAATGTTGATGCGCACACCACCCACTTCGGCCAGACCTTCGTCCTCCAGAGCTTCGCCGATCGCCTTGGCCAATCCACGCGACTGCGTGATCGCGATGTTGCAGGTGTCCGAACCCGGGCACGCGACGACGTCACGGGCCAACTCGGCACCCGGACGGGCCATCCCGATCGCCTCCAGCGCGTCGTACAAATCGCGCAGACGCTCGGGCTGGATCGACCTGAACACGACGTTCTGACGGTTCGACAGTCGGACATCCGACTCGAAACGACGCTGGATCGCGGCCAGGGCCCGGAACTGCTCGGCGGTGATGTCACCGAGGGCGGCGTAGGCCACCACCGACACGAGTCCGCTCGCCGCACCCCGCACGACGGACGACTCGACCCAACGCTGATAGGGATCTCGTGCACTCAACGACACCCGCACACCTTGACCCACCGGCGTGGGGTCGGCGCCGCGACCAGCCGGCGCATCACCGACGGCCACCACCTCGGGCGGAATTCCACCCGGCCACGACGACGAGGCGGGCAGCGTGTGCCTGATCTTGATGACGCGCCGTCTGACTTCGTCGATGCCGAGCTGATCGACGACCCACTTCAGACGTGCTCGCAACTTGTTGTCACGATTGCCCGTCTGATCGAACACGCGCAACACGGCTTCGATGGTCGGAAGCAACTGCTCCCGCGTCGTGAAATCCTCGAGAGCCAAGGCCGGGTGTGGCGTCGCACCCAAACCACCGGCGATGTAGACGCGAAAGCCGCCTTCGATGGTTCCATCCTCACGCGTACGGCGCACGGCCACCACTCCGACGTCGTTGAACATGGCCTGCCCGCAGTCGGTACTGCAACCCGAGAAGTTCACCTTGAATTTCCGGGGCAACCGCTGTCCGAGAGGATTGCGAACGAAGTGGCGGAACACCGCCTCGGCCCACGGCGTGACGTCGAGATACTCGTACGGGCAGGCCCCGGCCAGATGGCAGGCCATCACGTTTCTCACCGTGTCACCACACGCTTCGCGCGACGTCAGCCCGACCGCCGCGATGCGGCGCAACAACTCGGGGATGCGGCGGAGTTCGACGAAATGGAACTGGATGTTCTGGCGCGTGGTGATGTGACCCCAGCCGCGCGAGAACTCGGTCGCCAGATCGGCCATGACTTCGAACTGTTCGGGGGCGATCGATCCGGCCGGCAACTTGATCCGGACCATCTGGTTGGTTCCACCTTGACGCTGGCCGTAAATGCCGTTGTTGAGTCGCATCACGCGAAACACGTCTTCGGCGATTTCGCCGCGCAAGAACTGATCGATGGCGACTTCGAAGCGTTCGATGTCGAGACGCTGTTCTTCGAGCAGGTCACGCGGAATCGGAACTACCGGTGTCGTCATGACTCCATCTCCTGATTGTTCAGTCCGGCTGTTCGCCGATTTCCTTGAGTGCATCCCGAAGAGCTCGACGTAGACGACGAGCACCATCGGCCGACAGGTGGGCGATCAACCCGCCGCCGGGTCGTCCGATTTCTTCGACCGTCATGATGACCCGCGGAACGTCGTCATCGTAATCATCGGAGGCCGCGATCGCCCACGACACGGGTGTCGCATCGTCGAGACCGAGCGGAAGATCCTCGGAACGAATCTGCTGATCGTCGATCGATCGTCTCATCGTCGATCAGCTCCCCCGACCAGAGCCAGCGCGCTGAGCAGATCCATTCCGGCCACTTCGCCGACGACGATGACAGCCGGTGCCTCCACATCGGCCGTCGCCATCGATCCCAAGCTGCAACGGACCACTCGTTGGTCGTCACGAGTCGCGTTGGCGACGAAGGCCACCGGCGTGAGTGATGAGCGACCGCCCGCCACCAAGCGCTCGGCGATCTCGCCTCGCTCGGCGACGCCCATCAGAATCACGATCGTGCCATTCACACGGGCGATCGCTTCCCAATCGATCGCTTCGGCTCCACCATCCTCGCGGTGCCCGGTCACCACGGTGAACGCGGCCGAGACGCCGCGATGGGTCACCGGGATTCCCGCCGAGGCCGGACCGGCGATCGCCGACGTCACGGCCGGCACCACGGTGAACTGGATCCCGGCTTCCTTGAGCGCCATCGCCTCTTCGCCCCCGCGGCCGAACACGAACGGATCTCCGCCTTTGAGGCGAACGATTTCTCGCTGGCCTCTTCCGAGGTGAACCAAGATCTCGTTGATCTCGTCCTGCGGAGTTCCCGAACCGCGCCGCTTCCCGACGTTCACGAGTTCGGTATCCGGACGGGCCAGCGCGAGAATCTCGTTCGAGACGAGCGCGTCATGAACGATCACGTCGGCGTTGGCGATGAGCCGGGCCGCCGTCACCGTCAAGAGGCCCGGGTCACCCGGGCCCGCGCCGACCAGATGAACCGTCATCGCCCGACCTGTTCGACGACGCACGGAACACGAAGGCCCCGATGCTGGAGAGCTTCGAGAATGAGCGGCGCCCAGTCGACGTCTTCCGTGCTCTCACCGCGGGCGTGAACCTCGGCCCGAGCCGCCGCGAGATCGTCGACCACATCGGCCCAACCATCCGAGAAGCACTCGCCCAATCGCGAACGAATGAACGACGAGAGAGCCGGGCTCGCTCCGGCCGTCGAACTCGTCAACATCAACGAACCACGCCGCACGACCGCGGGCAACGTGAACGAGCACCGCTGTGGGTCGTCGGCCGAGTTGACCCAGAGACGGCGCTTCTCACCCTCATCGAAGACGAGTTGATCGACGTCACGATCGCCGGTCGCCGTGATGACGAGCCAGTGACCATCGAGATCGGCTGGTTCGAACCGTCGAAGTACGAGTCGCACGTCGAGGTCCGAGAACTCGGGCAGAGCGTGCGGCGCCACCACGGTGATCCGCGCATCGCAAGCCAACAACTGCTGAGTCTTGCGAAGAGCGATACGACCGGCGCCCACGACGAGGACGGGACGATTTCGCAGGTCGAGGTTGACGGGGAACGAACTCACGCGCCGGTGTTCCTGATCATCAAGGCACCGACGGTGGCACCGGAGGATTCGTCGACGAGAATCGCCGACCCGCACTGACGTTCGGATTCGTAAGGATCGACGACGAGTGGGGACATGGTGGCGATCCGCACTCGACCCAGGTCGTTGAGTACCAGCCGGTCGGCCGGGAGGGTGTCGGCGGTCTCGACGTCGTAACGAGCCACGATGTCGGTGACGATCGCTCGAGTCGAACGTGTCGTGTGCTTGAGAGCCCAACGCGAGTTGGGCTCGAGGGCGCGATCGGTCATCCAGCACACATCGGCCTCGAACTCCGAGGCGACGACCGGACGGCTGGCCGCCGACGCCGACACCAGAACGTCTCCGCGCCCGACGTCGACATCGTCTTCCAACTGAACCGAAATCGACTGGGTCGGCAACGCGAGGTCGACGGCTTCGCCTCCGCGATCGATTGCCGACACTCGCGTGCGTTCTCCACTGGGCAGCACGACGACCTCGTCACCGACGGCGAGTGAACCGCCCGTCAATCGACCCGCCACACCGCGGTAGTCGTGGAATTCCTGGCCGTGTGGGCGAATGATCCACTGCACCGGAAGTCGAGCACCTTGGTCGTGCCTCTGGTCGACCTCGACACCTTCGAGGTGGCCGAGCAGCGAATCGCCCGAGTACCAGGCCGTGTTGTCGCCGCGATCGACGACGTTGTCGCCGTTGAGGGCCGAGACCGGAATGGCGACCACGTCGACCGGATACGGAAGTCGTTGGGCGTGATCGAGCACCTGCGCGACCACCGCGTTGTACGTCGCATCGTCGTAGTCGACCAGATCGATCTTGTTGACCGCGAGAACGATCTGCCGGATGCCGAGAAGCGATGCGATGAACAGATGTCGCCAGGTCTGCTCGGTAGGGCCGACCCTCACGTCGACCAGAACGATGACCACATCACTCACCGATGCACCGGTGACCATGTTGCGAGTGTACTGAGCGTGCCCCGGCGTGTCGGCCACGACGAAGGTTCGCTGCGGAGTGGCGAAGTATCGATACGCGACGTCGATCGTGATTCCCTGCTCACGCTCGGCCCGAAGACCGTCCGTGAGGAGGGCCAGGTTGGTCGTGCCGTCCCCGTAGCGCTTGCTCGCACGCTCGACGGCGCGGAGCTGATCTTCGAAGACGGTCTTCGAATCGTGGAGCAGACGACCGATCAAGGTCGACTTTCCGTCGTCGACCGAGCCTGCGGTCGCGATTCGGAGCGCCATCAGAAGTAGCCCTCGCGCTTGCGATCTTCCATCGCCGAATCGCTGAAATTGTCGTCGGCGCGCGTGGCTCCCCGCTCGGTGATGCGGGCCACCGCGACTTCCCGGAGGACGTCGTCGACGTTGCTGGCCGACGACTCGATGGCACCCGTGCAACTCGCGTCGCCAACGGTTCGGTAACGCACCTGCATCTCGCGCGGAACCTCACCGGCTTCGAGGACGACCGGGCCCCCGACCGACAGAAGCATCCCGTCACGTTCGACGACCACACGCCGATGAGTGAAGTAGATCGACGGTAATGGAATCGACTGTTCGCGGATGTACCGCCACACGTCGAGTTCGGTCCAGTTCGACAAGGGAAACGCGCGGACGTGCTCGCCGGCACGGATGCGACCGTTCAGGAGATTCCAGGGCTCGGGTCGCTGCGCGCGTGGATCCCACTGCCCGAAGCGGTCGCGGAACGACATGATGCGCTCCTTGGCTCGGGCCTTGTCTTCGTCACGACGACCACCACCGAAGGCGGCGGTGAACCCGTGTTCGGAGATTGCATCCAGAAGCGTCACCGACTGCAATCGATTACGGCTCGCCCGCGGTGAGTCGTCCTCCACCACTCGGCCCGAATCGATCGAATCCTGCACCCGCGCCACCAACAACTCGACGTCGTACCGCTCAGCCATGCGATCTCGGTACTCGATCACCTCGGGGAAGTTGTGGCCCGTATCCACGTGCAACACGGGGAACGGAATCCGGGCCGGACGAAAGGCTCGCCAGGCCAGGTGGAGCAGGACGGCGGAGTCCTTGCCCCCCGAGAACAGCAGGACGGGTGATCGACACTCTGCCGACACCTCGCGAATGATCGAGATCGCCTCGTCTTCGAGTTCGGCCACGCCGACATCGACCGATTCATCGCTCAAGAGGTTCATGACGTGTGCAATCCGCACTCGGTCTTTTCCGAACCCGACCAGCGGCCGGCTCGGCGATCTTCGCCGGGAGCGATCGGCCGGGTGCACGGCGCACAACCGATCGATGCGTACCCCTGCGAGACGAGGGGATGCGTCGGAAGATCGTGGCGAGCGATGTAGTCGTTCAGGTCGTCATCGCTCCAGGCAACCAATGGGTTGATCTTGGTGATCTGACGGACCGGATCGAACGAAACCGCCGGAGCGTCGGCCCGCGTCGGTCCGTCCACCCGACGAATTCCGGTGATCCATGCCGATTTGCCCGTGAGGACTCGAGCCAACGGCTCGACCTTGCGTCGCTGACAGCAACCCTCGACATCGGTCGCCCACTGATCGTCGGGTACGACCTCGGGAAGCGGTCGCACGACCGTGGGCTCGATGTTCACCCGACGGCAGAGATCGCTCACGTAGTCGAGTGTCTCGGAGAAGAGATACTGGGTGTCGAGGAGCACGATCGGCGTCGTCGGAGCATGCGTCGCAACGAGGTGCACGAGGACCGGATCTTCGAACGACGCGGTGAACACCACGTCGTCGCCGAAGGCGTCCGCCGCCCACCGGACGATGGCAGCCGCGTCGCGTTCATCGACCTCGGCGGGGAGTGAAAGAGGCATATCGCCAGCCTAGGGGTAATTCCGACAATTTCTGTCGCCTTTTGCGGTTTTAGCGGTACTGTTGCGTCATGGCGCTGGTGTCCCGCCCCATCACCGGGTGTTTCGGAACCGAATTCGAGGGTGTCGACGCCGTATCGCTCGGGGACGATCTCCTGCCCATGCTGGAAGACCGCCTGGTTCTGGTCTTTCGTGACCAGAACATCTCCCTGGCCGATCAGGTTCGACTGGCCCGCCTCCTGGGCGAGCCGACTCCGGCTCACCCGGTGGTTCCGGGACACCCCGACCACCCCGAGATTCTCGAACTGGACGCCCAAAAGGGTGGCAAGAACGCCCGCTGGCACACCGACGTCACGTTCGTGGCCACCCCACCTGCTGCCTCGGTTCTCGTGGCCGATCATGTGCCCGAATGGGGAGGCGACACGCAGTGGGTCGACCTGCGTTCGGCCTACGAGAACCTTCATCCCGCGTTGCGCGGAGCAATCGACTCGCTCCGAGCGGTCCACCGGATCGCCCCCATCGCGTATTGGGGCGAGCCATTCGACTCGGCTCTCTCGCGTGAAGATGCGCAAAAGCTGTTCGACGATGCGTTGCGGGTCCCCCCGGTGGTTCATCCGGTCGTTCGGGTTCATCCGTCGACGAAACGACCGGCCTTGTTCGTCAATCCGGGCTTCACGTCGCACATCGCGGATCTGTCCCGAATCGAGAGCGACCATTTGTTGGCACTGCTCTTCGAACACTCGGTGAAGCCCGAGTTCACTCTCCGTCATCGCTGGGCACCCGGTGACGTCGTGATGTGGGACAACCGTGCGACCATGCATTACGCAATCGACGACTATGGCACGACGGATCGTCGCATGCGTCGGGTGACGGTGCGGGGAGGCCACACCCACGGCCCCGATGGCTTCGAGTCGCACGTCGCAACCAATCCGCTCGTGGCGGTGCGCTGATGATCGACGTCATCGTCTACTTCGCGATCGTCGGGATGCTCGTCGTCATCATCGGCTGCGAGTTCGGTCGATCGATCGACGTGGGTGACGACTACGTCTCCGTCACCACCATGGGCCGGACCAAGAGAATTCCGATCCATGACGTCGATCGGGCGCTCGTCCGATTCGACGCATTCGGATCCACGGTGGTCGTGGTCACCGCGCGATCCACTCGCGGCTCGATCGTGGTCCCGTTGAGCACGCGGAGGAAGGCCGACGAGATCTTCTCTCGACTGGTCGACTTGTTGCGGCGAGCATCCGAGCGCGGAGCACGAGTCGAAGCCGAAGTCTTCGGTCTCTGATCGTCGACGTCACGTCGCCGTCGAACCGTATCCCGCCGTCACCAATCGGGCCGCTGCGCCACTCGCGCGAGCCGACAATTCGTCGCGATGATCATCGGCCGCCGAGGCGACCAACACGGTCCACAGGCCATGTAACGCGGCGGCTCGGAACCCTTCGTCGGACAGTTGACGAGCCGCCCATGCGAACATCGCACCGTTGTACGAGAGGAAGACTTGGCGCCCCATGGCCACGGGGTCGGCGTCGACTTTCAGGAGTCCGATTTCTCGCGCAGCGCGCATGGCCGACACCTGCAACTGCGCGGGATCCATCGAGATGGGTTGGCCGGCCCGGGCGATGCCGTTCACCGCACCGACGATTTGTCGGAACGCGTCACCATCGTCGATGAACGCATCGCACGACTGCTCGACGATCCGTCGCGCGGCATCCAACGGATCGTCGACGACGGAGAGCCGCACCAGATCGTCGACGAGCGAATCGAGAACTCGATCGACGCACGCGACGAGAAGGAGATCCCGTGATCCGATGAGGTTGTAGACCGTGGCCGGAGCGACTTCCGCCTGGGCCGCGACGGCCTCGATCGAGATGTTCTCGAGCGGCGTCGTGCGCAACAACCCCATGAAGGCGTCGAGGATCGCCGTTCGGCGACGGGCCTTGTTGAGGTCCCGTCGACCGGGATTCGCGTCGAGTGGTAGCTGTTGACGAACCATGAACTTAGAGAATACTCTAAATTTACACTCACCGCCGAACCAGGGAACCCCGTCGGCCGTCACCAGCAGGAGACCTGACCATGCGCCACGATCTGCAAGTCCGCCTGATCGACGAGATGCTCGAGCGCCTCGATACCGGCACCAACATCGACGAGGGAGGCATCCGGCGTAACTCCACCGCGGCGTACACCGATCCCGACCTGGCCGCGAGGGAGTGGGACGCCTTCTTTCGACACCATCCGCAGATCGTCGGACTGTCGGGAGATCTCCCCACACCCGGGTCGTACTTCACCACCGACGATTTCGGTGTGCCCGTCATCGCGAGCCGCGACGAGAACGGGGTGTTCGTGGCCATGGTGAACGCGTGTCGTCACCGCGGCGCACTCGTCGTGGGCGACGAACGGGGAACTGCTCGTCGCTTCACGTGCCCATTCCACAATTGGACGTACGACATCAGCGGCGACCTCGTCGGCTTGCCGAAGCGAGATCACTTCGGCGACATCGACTCGTCGTGTCACGGCCTGATCCGACTCCCGGCCGTCGAGAAGTACGGCCTTCTTTTCGTTCATCCGGATCCTGACGGCGTCATCGATGTGGATGGTCTCCTCACGAGCGAGTTCGCCGACGAACTCGCTTCTTGGAACCTCGACGAATTGGTGGTGGCCGACCGCGACGAGTACGACGTCGCGTGCAATTGGAAGTTGGCGAACGACACCTTCGGCGAGACCTACCACTTCCCCGCTCTCCACCAGAACACCATCAACCTCGGGTTCCATGGCAACGTCTCGTGCTACGAGACGTTCGGGCGCAATCATCGATTCCTGTTGTGTCGTCGATCGATCGACCATATGCGCACGTTGCCCAAGGACCAGTGGAACATCGCGGTTGCCACACTCCCCGCTTACTACCTGTTTCCCAATGTTCAGTTGCTTCCCACCGTCGACGGTTGTTTCCTCGTTCGCATCTACCCGCACCAAGGAGATCCGGGCCGACACACCAGTCGCATCACGTTCTTCCTGCGCAAGGGCGTGACCGAAGCGTCGGAAGGGGCGACGGCTCGTGCCGAGCAGGAAAAGACGCTCGCACAACTGTTCGCTTCGATCATCCGCGACGAGGACTACGCGATGGGTGCCAGTCAGCAGGCGACGGCGAACAGTGGGGCGATGAAGGAAGTCATCTACGGTCGCAACGAACGGCCGCTGCACCACTACCACAACACGTTCAGAACTGCGTTGGGAATGGAATCGCTGCCACTCGTCCTGAGCTGAGACTTGGTTTAGGAATGGGCCGCCACCGCACGCGCCGCCAGGTCAGCCGCGGTGGCGATGAGTTCGACGTCTCGATCGCTGTGAGCACCCGAGACGAACCACGCTTCGAACGCCGAAGGTGGGAGTGACACTCCGTTCTCGAGCATCACGTTGAAGAAACGCGCGAATGCTTCGGTGTTCTGGGCCCGCGCCTCGTCGAAGTGAGTGGCCGGAGCGTCGCGGAAGAAGATCGAAAAGAGATTTCCCGCCCGCTGGACCACGTGTGGAACTCCGTGCCGAGTGAGAGCCGATCCGACCACGTCGGACACCTCGTGCGCGACTCGATCGATGGTTCGGTACAGATCGGCGTCGCACATCTCGAGCGTGGCCAGACCGGCTGCGGTGGCCACGGGATTACCGCTGAGAGTGCCCGCTTGGTACACGGCCCCCTGCGGTGCGAGCAGATCCATGATGTCGGCCCGACCACCCACGGCAGCCACGGGATAACCGCCCCCGATCACTTTGCCGAACGTGAAGAGATCAGGAGTCCATGATTCGCGCACCAACCCCCACCAGCCGTCACGGGCAACTCTGAACCCGGTCATCACTTCGTCGAGAACGAACAACGAACCATGGCGACGACACAGATCGTGGATCGCCTGGTTGAACCCATCCGACGGTGGAATCACTCCCATGTTCGCCGGAGTGGCCTCGGTGATCACGGCGGCGATCTGCGTTCCGAACGCTCGAAAGGCTTCGTCGAGAGCCTCGTGATCGTTGTAACGAAGCACCACGGTGTCATCCACTTGGCCACGAGTGACACCAGGCGAGTCGGCCAAGCCCAGAGTTGCCACTCCGGATCCGGCACTGACGAGCAGGGAGTCGACGTGGCCGTGATAGCAACCGGCGAACTTCACGATCTTGTCGCGACCAGTCGCCGCCCGCGCCAGGCGAATCGCGGTCGTGACCGCTTCGGTTCCACTCGACACGAAACGAACTCTTTCGACGGCCGCGACCCGCGCGACGATCTCCTCGGCAAGGGCGACCTCGTTCGGACTCGGCGCCCCGAACGACGACGATGCTTCGACGGCTCGTCGAACGCGATCGACCACGAAAGGATGAGCATGGCCGAGAATCATCGGACCCCACGAGCCGATCAGGTCGACGAACTCGTTCCCGTCGGCATCGAAGACACGTGAGCCACTCCCCCGCACCATGAAGCGGGGCACGCCTCCCACGGCTCGGAAGGCTCGAACCGGCGAACTCACGCCTCCGGGGATGACCCGACGAGCGCGATCGAACCACGCAGCCGAAATCTCGGAGGCGACCATCCTCAGCGCTGACCCAGTCGTCGAGCGACGTCGACGGCCCAGTAGGTGCAGATCACCGTCGCCCCGGCTCGACGTGCGGCCGTGACCACCTCGTGGATGGCACGATCTCGATCCAGAGCCCCGGCCGCCGCGGCCGCTTCGATCATCGCCGTCTCACCCGACACGATGTACGCAGCAGTCGGGAGATCGATGGCGCGGGTGACGTCACTCAGGACGTCGAGATACCCGAGAGCCGGCTTCACCATGATGATGTCGGCGCCTTCTTCGACGTCCAGTCGAACTTCTCGAAGTGACTCGCGGGAATTGGCGAAGTCCTGCTGATACGTCAGGCGATCGCCGACCAACGGGCTCTCGACGGCAGCACGGAACGGACCGTAGAAGGACGACGCGAACTTCGCCGCGTACGCCAGGATCGCCACGTCGCTGCGGCCGGCCCGGTCCAACGCCTCGCGCACCGCTCGCACTTGTCCGTCCATCATTCCGCTCGTACCCACGAGGTGAGCACCGGCCTCGGCCAGGACGAGTCCCATCCGCGCGTACGACACGAGCGTGCGATCGTTGTCGACGCGTCCGAGTTCATCGAGCACGCCACAGTGACCATGACTGGTGAACTCGTCCAGACAGAGATCCGCGGCGATCACAAGGTCGTCTCCCACACGCTGACGGGCCAGTCCCACGGCCCTGGCGAGGATGCCCTGGGGGTTCCACGCCTCCGACCCGTCCGGGTCGCGATGCTCGGGAATTCCGAAGATCATGATCGATCCGACACCGCACGATCGAGCCTCGTCGACTGCTTCGACGAATGACGACAACGAGTGTTGAACGACTCCCGGTAAGCCGGCGATCGGGCGGGGGTGATCGAGACCCTCTCGAACGAAGACGGGGAGCATGAGGGATCCCGGTTCGAGTGATACCTCACGCACCAACGACCTCATGGCCGGACTGGTCCGCAATCGTCGCGGTCGTTCGTTGGCACTCATCGACTCTCCACTCTCGTCACGACCATGTGTACGGCGTCGGCGACATCGGCTGGCCGCGACGATCGAGCAATCGCCGCCACCGGGAACCCGATCTGGCGAACCGCGGCTGCGGTCGTCTCCCCCGCACAGACCACCGGCAACGACGTCGTGTCGATCCAGCGGGCCATCGCACGAGCCGCACTCGGTGAGCGAACCACCACCGCCGAGAATTCACCGTCGGCGACTCGACCGAGAATCGGCGGTTCGTCGTCGATCTCGGTGATCGTGTACACCACTTCACTGAACACTCGCCAACCATTCGTCTCAAGGACTGCGGGCAGTGTGCTCATGGCCAGATTGCCTTTCGGAATGATCGCAACCCCAACCGCTTGACGTTCGACGAGTTCGTTCGCCAGTGCGGCCGCATTCGTGAGCGACGGAATCACGACGTCTCGGGCGCCCACTGACCCCAAAGCCCGTGCCGACGACTCGCCCACCGCCGCGAACTCGACTCCGGTGGACAACGCGAGTCGCAGCGAGTCGGCGCCCACGAGCTCGGCCCACGACCTGATCGCGTTACCCGACGCGGCGACGACCCATGCGCCGGGCGTCACATGATCGAGCAATACCCGAGCTCCCGATGGATCGGCCACCGTGGAAACGCGGAGAAGCGGGCATTCGAGCGACGGAATGCCTCGTTCCGAGAGCGCCTCACGATCGACGTCGTTGTCGCTCGGGCGAATGAGGAGAACCGGCCGCAAGGTCATCGGGCGATCCGTTCGGCGATCGGGCTCTTCGCCAATGTCTCCGCGACTCTGAAGCCGAGTCGTTCGGCCAACTTCTCCGGCTCGGTCGACGACGAATCGGAGATCGAGATCCCGAGTGCGCAGCGCTCGTGCTCATCGCGCGTTGAATCAGATAGTTCGGCGACGAGTTCGAGCCGTCCGTTACGAAGCTCGGCGAACGCGCCGACCGCGGTGGCGCAACCAGCCGCCAGCCCGGCCAGCACCGATCGTTCGGCAAGCGCACACACTCGGGACTCGGGATGATTCAACTCGTGGAGCATTCGTCGAACATCCGTGTCGTCAGCACGACACTCCACGGCGAGTGCTCCTTGAGCGGGAGCCGGGACCATGGCGTCGATCGTCAGGATTTCGGAGATGGCGTCGGCCCGGCCCAGGCGCTGCAATCCCGCCACTGCCAACACCGCGGCATCGAATCGTCCGTCGGCGACCATGCGAAGTCGAGTGTCGACGTTCCCGCGAATCGGTTGCACGTCGACGTCGGGACGAAGGTGTTTGACGCGGGCGGCCCGACGCGGAGACGATGTGCCGACGATCGAACCGGCGGGAAGCTCCGACAGGGTCAAACCACCGCGGGAAACCAGAGCGTCATGCGGATCGGCGCGGTGCGGGACGGCGGCCAGGATCACGCCGTCGAGAGGGGCAGTCGGCAGATCCTTGAAGGAGTGCACGATCACGTCGACGTCGTTGGCGGTCAGAGCCGTCCGCAATGCACCGACGAACAAGCCAGGACGTCCAACGGTTGCCAGCGGCAACGTCGGGTCGTCTCCTTCGGTTTCGATCACGACGAGTTCGATGGGACGATCGGAAGACAGAGCCGACGTGACCAACTCGGTTTGAATCCTGGCCAGTGCGCTGCCGCGGGTTCCGATACGAAGAGAACTAGCGCCGGGCATCGGCCTGAAGACTGACGTCGGGGACGAACGTTGCTGATGACTCGGAGTCGACGAGATACCGCAACACGAACTCGTCGACTCGTGATCCGATGATGTCATCGGCCGCGCTCGTGTCGACGTGCGAAGCCGACTCGGCCAGCGCGAAGACCTTCTCGAGCCCGACCCGGGTGACTCCCACGAGATCGGCAATGGATGGGTGAAAATCGGGCGACAGCGACAAGTCGACGACCACGAGTGGGCGGCCCGTTCGTTCGATCATCTGCGAAGGCCCGACGACCGGCTCGTTGCGACCACTGCAACCAACGGCCAGATCGACTCGACTCAACGCATCGGGCAAAGCGCTCGATCCGATGTCGAGAATCGTGGAGTGCCGGTGATCGATACTCCACACGCTGCGACGACCACTCGGCGAGTGCACGAAAATCTCGTCGACTCCTCGCGCCAACAACGCTGACACCGCCGCCCGCGCGTACGCGCCCGTTCCGATGATCAAGACCGAGCGATTCGTCAGCCCTCCGATTTGCTGCTCGGCCAGATCCAAACCGAGAGTCAACAGCGACCGGTCGCTGAGTGTTCCGATTCGACGCACACGACGTGATGTGGCGATGGCGCTGTCGAAGAGGCGTTCGATCACGTGGTTGGTTCGATCGGCGTTCCTCGCTTCGCGCACGGCTGTTCGGACCTGACCGGTGATCTCTGTTTCGCCGACCAAGACCGACTCGAGTCCGGTCGCAATGCGAAAGAGGTGTCGAACGACATCGATGCCATGACGAACGACGAATGTTTCCGAGCGAGCCGGTGACGGGTGATGCCGATTCAGCAACGACTGGATCCGAGTGGCGACCTCGGTGGCCACCTCGGCCTCGACGTCGGCGACGATCTCGAAGCGGTTGCAGGTCGACAGCACGACGCGACTCCGGATCGCCTCACCGAGTTGCCGGTCGATCTCCTCGATCACCTGGTCGGCGTGGCGCCCGAAGTGGGCCAGGGAATCCAGCCGGGCCTCGCGCCAGGACAGTCCGACTCCGATCAGCGCCACGATCTCCACGCTAACGAGAAGACCTGCTCAAAGCGGCTGACGGCACTCGACGCACGATGCCGAACCCAGATGTGGCGGCCGCCATCTGGATCGACTCATCAATCGAGTTGTGGGAGACGTGCAGCCCCGCTCGATTCCTGACTAATCCGACCGGATTTATCCCTTTTCCCATGCCCACCACCTTACGCACTCCCACGGACGGTCTCGACGCGAACTGGCGGCAGTTTTCCGCGAAACCCGACCCGAATGTTTCGCCCGAGGCACCTATCTCAAGAGAGAGCGTGCAAGACGTCGGCGACGACGTCGTCGGTGTGCTCGAGCCCGCAGCTCATGCGCACCGTTCCCGGGGTGATCCCAGCCGCCGCCAATTCGTGGGGCATCAACCCGGCGTGCGTCGTGGAAGCCGGATGGGTCACCAAGGTCTCAGGCCCGCCCATCGACGTGGCTGGCCGACACAAACGCACCGCTTCGACGAAACGTGCTCCGGTTTCGCGACCACCGACCAACTCGAACGCCAGCACTCCCCCGAACTGCGCGTACTGCCGTTGCCCCAAGGCGAATTGCGGATGCGATTCGAGGCGCGGATGACGAACCCAGTTCACGGCCGAATGCGATTCGAGCGCCCGGCCCACCGCCACCGCGGTCTGTTCTTGCTGACGCAATCGCGGACCGAGTGTGCGCAATCCGCGCAAGCCGTTCATCGCATCGAACGGCGACGCGCACGCACCCTGCAGCACCGCGAAACCCCACAGCGCATCGATGAGATCGCGCTCGCCAGCCACCACACCGAGAGTCGCATCGTTGTGACCCGCCATGGCCTTGGTGGCCGAGTGGATCACCAACTGCACACCGAGTTCCAACGGCCGCACACCGAGCGGCGTCGCCAAGGTGGAGTCGACCGCGGTGATGGGGCCCTTGATGGAGCCCAGTTCGTCGAGATCGACCAGATCGAGCAACGGATTGGCTGGCGTTTCGGCCAGTACGAGCATCGTGCGACCCGGAATCACCGCCTCGGCGAAGGCGCCCGGTCTGGTTCCGTCCACGAACGTCACGTCGATACCGAAGCGCGGACACACCCCCGCGAGCAACTGCGTGGTGCCGCCGTATGCCTGCTGCTGCGCCACCACGTGATCGCCCTTGCTGCACAGTCCGAGCACCACACCGGCGATCGCACCCATACCCGAGGCGAACGCGCGCGCGGCGTCGGCGCCTTCCAGTTCGGCGACCGCCGCTTCGAACGCGTTGATGGTGGGGTTACCGTGGCGGCTGTAGAACTCGGCCGCGCGTGACGAGTGAGCCATTCGCTGACCGTCGACCAGGGTGTCGATCTCGAACGTGGTGGACGCCCACAGAACCGGGGCCATCGCGCGAATGCCCGGCGTACGACCACCGTGTACCGCGGTTGTTTCGGGATGCGCGACTTTGTTGGTCCCGGGGTTGGACGGCTCGTTCACGGGGATCAGTCAACCAAGTCCGCACCCACCCACGCCCAGGAATTCAGGCTTCCCGAGAAGTTCGAACGACAGTGCAACTCGTCGAAGGGCGCGACCGATCGCGGGACTCCGAGCCGGATGACCGAACTTGTGTTCGGTCCCGCCAGAGGAAAAGTCCTGTTCGGAGCCAGGCCGGGTCGCAACCGTCAAGGAATCCTCTGCGATCACAAACCTTCCCGAAAAGTGCAACGTGCCGTCGGGTGACGTCTCTTGACCGTCGACCAACAAGAAGTGCTCAAGTCCGAGTCGCTTCGAACCGAAGAAAGGTTGACAACCCATGACACTCCTCGAGACGAACCCCAACGGGCAACTGGGGGCGGGCTCACCCGACGACGTTCTGCGCCGTCCCGTCGCCTCCACGACCCGCCGCATCGCGGCTGTTCCGTCGCGTCCCGCCGACCGTCCCACCGGACACCCCGCCGTCGAGGCCTTCCGAGTTCTGGTGACTCTGCACCACCACTCCGATCGTCGTTCCGTCGAGGCCGCACTCGGTCGACTCGGATTCGACGTTCGCTCGACCGCCGAAGCTCCGACCGCCGAGGCGTTGCTCCGGACGTTCGAACCCGATGTCGTCGTGGTGGATGCGCGCGATGCCTATCCGACGCTCGACCCGGTTCTGTCGCAAGTGCATCGCTGCCCGAACATCCGCATCGTGGCCGTTGGAGCCAACTCCGACGATCAGCGTCTCACCGTGTTGCGCAACGGAGCCGATGACGTGGTTCCGACCGATTCATCGGCCGACGAAATCGCCCTTCGCTGCAAGGTGCTGATGCGTCGTGTGGATGCGCCCCGCGCGGTGACTCCCCCGGTCGTGGAGATTCCGAAAGTGATCCATGTCGGGCCGTTGTCGATCAACTTCGGTCGCCGCGAGATCAAGGTGCGCGGTCACGTGGTGGCCTCCACCAAACTCGAGTTCGAGTTGTTCTCGACGATCTGCAAGAACCCCCTCGAGGTGAGCAGTCGGGCCCACCTCATCGAGAGCGTGTGGGGTCCGCACTGGGTGGGCGACACCCACGTGGTGGACGTGCACCTGTCGAATCTGCGCCGCAAGCTACGCGAGAAGGCGCCGGAGTTGCAGTTCATGCACACCGTGCGCGGGGTCGGCTTCCGTCTGTCGGACGACCTGGTGGATCTGGCGTCCCGCGATCTGGCGTCGTCGATCTTCCTCGAGGCACGCAGCGCCTGATCCGGTCGTGCAGGCCGGTCGTGCAGGCCGGTCGTGCAGGCCGGTCGTGCGGGTCAGTCATTCGGGCCGATCGTTCAGCGAGTGATTCGTTCAGTCGTACTCGGCGATCAGCCACCAGCTCCCCCGACTCACCTCCACGAGGAGCGCGCGCGAGCCTTCGGGGCATCCGACCACCAACTGGAAACGAGCGGCTCGGTGGGATCGCGGATCCCACCACCGCTCGTCGACCGGCCACGGTCCGGCCCACGATTCGACGGCGCTCTCGTGTCGGTTCAGCCGGATCCGCACCGGCGCCGAACTGGTGACTCCCCGACCACTGACCGTCACCGGTCGTCCGTCGGCGTCGAGCACGTCGATCGGTGTCGGATCGCCGCACACGACGGCTGGCGACGGAGCCGGAACGGCTCCCGGCCACGGGTCGACCGAAGCACGGTGGGAGGGCGCGACGATGGTGCGACCATCGGCACCGATGTCGGCTACCGGAACGAATTCGACCGCACGGCCCGGGTCGCGACCTCCGCGCCACGAAGCCATGGTGACCGATCGCGGACCGAGCACACCGATCACTCGGGTGACGGCCTTGGTGGCGGCATCGTCGGCTCGCGATCGTCCACCCCAGAAACCTTCTTGGGTGCCGGAATCGCCACGCACGTCGGTGGGAACGAGGCGCACCAACGTGACACCGGCCGACGGTGGATCGGCGCCGTTGATCCAGCCGTCGAGTTGCCAACGCACCCGATCGACCATGTCGGGGGATCGCAAACCTTCGGCGCGATACCACGTGCGCCGCGAAACCTCACCGTGTTCGGATTCGGCTTCGACGACGAGTCGCGTGCACACCCGACCCGTTGCAGCCAGTTCGGCGTGCAGTTGGTCGGCGAGCGACTTGGCGGAGAACACCAACGGATCGAGCAGGGTGATCGGATCGTCGAAGGTTCGAGTCACGGCCAGGTCGGGCGGTGGTGCTCCGGCCGCCGGCGGACGATCATCGGCACCGGTGACGATGCGATGCAGATCGGGACCGAGTGCACCGAACCGATCGAGCAGATGCTCGGGTGACAGCGCCGCGAGATCGCCGAAGGTACGCAGACCGAGTCGCACGAAAACATCGACCAGATCGGGGGAGCAGCCGGCCACGTCGACCAACGACGACACCGGGTGCGGAGCGAGAAAGGCCACGGTGTCGGTGGCCGGGACGACGCACGGTGCACCGGTGCGAACCGCATGCCGGGCCGCCAGTTGAGCGGCCACTCGCCCGTCGGCGATGCCCACTCCGGCGCGACCACCAGCCGACTCGGCATCGGCCAGACCGTGCGAGGCCAGTTCGGCGAGGCGTGCGGCGAGAGCGTGGTCGCCACCCACGTAGCGCGACGGGCCACGTGTGGCGAGCAGAACCGTGCCGGGGGACTCGACGTCGAGAAGAGGGACCAACGTGCCGATCGACCGTACGACCGGCTCGAAACAGCGAGCATCACGATCCGGATCGTGGGGCACCAGCACGAGATGTGGGCACGCACCTTGGGCCTGACGACGGCGTTGCCCGGGTCGCACGCCCTCGCGCCAGGCCGTCGGCGAACAGCAAGCGACGCGTTGGGCGTGCAGAACAGCAAGGGGATCCGTCGGTTCGAAGATCGCGCCGCGGCCGGCGCGGCCGGCGAGAACCGCGGCCGTGAGAGACCACGCTGGTGTCCAGACGACGGCGCAACGCGGAGGGGACACGTCAGACACCGGGAACGAGACGCAACTCGTGACGCGGAACGATCGCGATCTCTTCGGGAGCACCCGTTGCTCCCGGCAACCAGAGTTCGTGACGCGACGGTGCACCACGCCGACGCGACTCGGAGTCGATGACCACACGACGACGACGAAGGTGGCCGTATCCGGCACCGACGCCATCCCAGTGACTTTCGGTCACGCGCAGACGGTGATCGGCGGCGAGCGACGTGGCGCGACCCACCGTCAGCAGAACCCCGCGACCACGCAACCGCGCCTGTAGACGACGCACCGCACCAGTGGACATGGAAGCGACCGTGCGCGCCGCCACCACGAGCAGATCGAAGCCATCGGCGATGGCCGACAGCACCACCGTGGGATCACCCTCGTCGGGTCGACCGATGAACACGGTGCGGTCGAGCACCACACCGAGTTCGGCGGCCGCCATGGCCCCGCATCCCGGAAGTCCGATGACGGCGGTCCACGAACCGGACTGGGAAGCCGATGCCACCGCAGCCAACGCGAGCGACATCGCCGCCGGGCCGGAACACTCGACCACGTGACCGCGCACCAGACCGGTGGCCGACGTGGTGGAACTGCCGAACAAGGGAGCCAGAACGGGGTGCACGGGCAACACGAGATCGCTGGCCAGGACCGCGGGCACACCAGCGGAGAAGGAAACATCGGACAGTGACGGACTCACAGCGGCCACTGTAGCGAACAGGTGTTCGTATCTTTCCCCGGCTCTGACCTGGGGTGATGCCGCCGGGAGGCTGGCGCGAGGGCGGTACCGAGCCGCCGAGGGCTACTTGGAGCGACGCTGCGGGCCGCGACCCGAGTCGCTCCCGTCGTCGCGGTGCTCGCCGTTCGAACCGTTCGACGACTTGCCGTTCGAGCCGCCCGCCGACGAACGACGCTTCGGTTGAGTCACCGGTTCGCCTTGGGCGTGCTGAGAATCCGCTTCGCTCACCTGCGATGTCAGCTGGTCGAGGAACTCCATGAATCCCCTCGCCCCCAGGGCGAAGAAGTCGGCGCCCAACGACCGGGCGTGATCGATTCCGTGAATGGCGTTCCCACCGAGAATCACCGGAACCTCGTCACCGATGGCACGACGCAACGAACGCACGACGTCCACCGCACCGTCGACCGAATCAATGGAGGTCACGCTCACTCCGACCGCCTTCAAATCCTTCACCTTCGACGCGGCGTGCACGAACGAGTCGGCCGGAGTGTCGGCGCCCAGGTCGTACACTTCCCAACCCTTCAGTCGAAGAAGGTCGGCGAGGATCGCCAACGGAAGCGCGTGCCGTTCTCCCGAGGGAGCACCGATCAAGATGTCGCCCCGGCGACGGCCGCGACGCGCGCACCGTGGGCTCAACTGTCCGACCAATCGCGTCGCGATCGACGTCGCCTGATGTTCGACCGCGATGTCGATCTCTCCCCCGGCCCACATCTCGCCGATGCGACCCAGAACCGGTGTGAGGATCTCGAGATATACGTCCTCCACCTCGTTGCCCGCATCGATCGCCCGCTTCAACACCTCCCACGCTCCCGGCGCATCGGCCGTCACGATGAGACAGTGCTCGAGTTCCCTGACGTAGTTGCCGGTGCGGCGACGATCGCCACCGGCCTGCTTGGGAGCGACCTTCTCGGATTGCGACGCCCGGAACTCGTCCAAGGCCTCGGCGGTGACGTTCCAGACACCCTTGGCTCGCGCCGCCCGCAGGCGTCCTTGCCGCACGTAGCGGTAGGCCGTCATGTAGTGCACACCGAGGACGTCGGCGGCTTCCTGCAACGACATCACGCTCGGGGGCGACGACACAACTTCCGACACGGCGAAAGGCTAAACGGACTCCACGTCGCGTGCGTGACCGGGGAACGAAGTAAAACGCCGTTCTCGTTCCGGCCACAACGCCGTGACCTGCGCCTTCCCGCGCGACCAGGGCGGAGTGACTCGAGTAACGCCCCGCTCAGCCCTTCAAGCGCTTGCGCGCGGCGCGGCTGCGCTCGAGCAAATGTGCCGGCACCTTGGCGAGCGCGGCGGCCAGGGCCGGATCGGTACCAGCGTCGACCGGTGCCGCGGCGACGTCTTCGGCGGGCGCCAGATCCTCGAAGGCGGGCGGTTCCATGCCGGGCTTCCAGTACTGGTACAGGTCGCGGATCACGTCGGTGAGACCCGTCGAATCGAAACCCTTCTTCAGGTCGACCGTGACCATGTTCTGGTAGACGTGCACCCCGGCCACGCGACCGGTGGCGAAGAGTCGTCGTGCCAGTTCGGCCGACGGAGTGATTCCGGAGGTGGATCGAACCTCGGTGAAGTGCTCGTGACCCATTCCCGACAGGCTGCGGTTCGCCTCGTACCGCACCACCCCGGGCCGTCGACTCGCTTTCTCCACCACGACCACCGGCTGACCCATGCCCGAAACCCTAGTGCGTCGACTCGCGACGGACGGATCCCGAGTGGTGCGATTCACGTCGGTCGAATCGCCACGCCCGGCGAGCCAGAGGTACCTTCTCTCTGCACCCCGCAGCACACAGAGTGCGTTCCAGGAGGATCACGATGTCGCAACCGTCGATCGAACAGTTCCAAGCCGAGGCTCTCGCCTTTCTCGAGGTCAATGCTCCCCGCAAAGCCGCCGAGAAGAAGTTCGTCTGGGGCGAGGGTTCCGACAACGTCTCGATGTTCGAGGAGAAGGACCGCGAGAGCGAGTTCGACGACGTGCGGCGCGCGTGCGAATGGCGCCAGAAGAAGTTCGATGCCGGCTTCGGTTGGATCACCGGCCCGTCGGAGTTCGGTGGTCGATCGTTGCCGGGCTCGTACCAGCGTGCTTACGACTCGGTCGAATCGAAGTTCGAGATTCCGAACCAGAGTTGCTTCACCATCGGTCTCGGCATGGTGGCCCCCACGATCCTCGCGCACGGATCACCCTCGGCCAAGGATTCGTACCTGCGACGCATGTGGCGCGGCGAGATCGTCGGCTGCCAGTTGTTCTCCGAACCGGGCGCCGGCAGCGACCTGGCGAGCCTGGCCACCAAGGCCGAGCGCGACGGCGACGAATGGGTGATCACCGGGCAGAAGGTGTGGACCAGTGGTGCGCACTACAGCGACATCGGCGAGATCATCGCGCGCACCGACGTGAACCTGCCCAAGCACAAGGGCCTCACCGGCTTCATCGTCGACATGAAGGCACCCGGCGTCGAGATTCGACCACTGCGCCAGATGACCGGTGGCGCATCGTTCAACGAGGTGTTCTTCACCGAAGTGCGCGTTCCCGACGATCATCGTCTCGGCGACGTGAACAACGGATGGAACGTGGCACTCACCACGCTCATGAACGAGCGCGCGGCCATCGGGGCCGGTGGCGGAGGCGGAGGCATGAATCTCTTCGGCCGCCTCATCGAAATGGCCAAGTACTACGGCGTGCAGGACGACCCGGTGCTGCGCGACGAGTTGGCCAATCTGATCATCCAGAACCGCGTCGCCGCGTACAACAATCAGCGCGCGCTCGACAAGATCAAGGCCGGGCAGATGCCAGGACCCGAACTCAGCATGGCGAAATTGGTGGGTACCAACAACATGCGCCGCATGGGCGACTTCATCTCGCATCTCATCGGACCGAAGCTGGTGGCCGACAGCGGCGAGTGGGGAACCTACGCCTGGAGCCAGTTGATCCTCGGCACGCCGGGCGGTCGCATCGCCGGAGGTTCGGACGAAGTGATGCGCAACATCCTCGCCGAGCGCGTCCTCGGACTTCCCAAGGATCCGGGCATCGATTCGAAGAGCGCCTTCAAGGATCTGAAGTCGGGCACCCAGAAGTCCTGAGCGGCTCGGTCGGCGATCGACCGGGTCACATCTCGAACAACCGCGGAATCCGTCCGCGTCGTGGAACGCCCGGCCACGGGACGAAGTTGTCCATGAATGCCCACGACGTGCGGTGCACCGACGACGGGCCGTAGGCCGCCAGAGCCGTTCGGTGCCACTGACACGGATATCCCTTGTTGGTGTCGAACCGCCACGCCGGGAAATCGCACGCCAGTTCGCGCATCATCCGGTCGCGCGTCACCTTGGCGAGGATCGACGCGGCCGCGATCGACAAACTCGACGCATCGCCCTTGACGATCATCGTCACGTCGCCGATGGTCGGCGAGACGAAATCCCACGAACCGTCCACGACCGCCGCATCCGGAACGACGCCGAGTTGGTCGAGCCCCCGACGAAGAGCCAGCCGTTGGGCATCGGCCATTCCCAGTTCGTCGCACTCGACGTGCGAGGCCGTCCCCACCGACCACGCCACGCACCACGCCGCGACGTCGTCGAAGATCCGTTCACGGGTGCGTTCGGAAATCGTCTTGGAGTCCCGTATCGGCACCGACGAGTCGGCTGGATCGTGCTCGGGGATCAGTGCCACGCCGACGGCCAGCGGCCCGGCCCATGCACCCTTGCCGACCTCGTCGATACCCACCACGACGCGTCGCCCCCGCCGGTGCGCGGTCGACTCGGCGTCACGGGAGGGTGGCACGACGCCATCTTCCCAGACCACCCGACGGGTTCAGGTGAGGAGCACCACCGGCTCGCCGGCCACCACCTCGCCGATGGCGGTGAAGATGCCGGTGGACACCAGCCGGCTCGCGGTCTCGGGTTCGACCGCGGCAAGGAGACCACCCGAGGTCTGCGGATCGAACACCAGTGCCTCGACGGCTTCGTCGACCAGGGCATCGCTCGCCCACCGCACGTGTCGACCGACCGCGGTCCGATTGCGAGTGTCGCCACCGGTGCGGACTCCGCGGCGGGCCGTTTCGAGTGTGCCCACATAAGTGGGCAACGCGGCTCCGTCGATCGAGAAAACCGCCCCGGATCGCTCGCACATCTCCCAACCGTGACCCGCGAGCCCGTAGCCGGTGACATCGGTGACGGCGTGCACGCCCGTCTCGCCCTGCAGCGCCTCACTGGCCGCACGATTGAGACGGCGCATGCCGCGAATCGCGTCGCGCTTGCCGGCTTCGTCACCTCCGGCCAGCACGATGCCGGTGCCGAGCGGCTTCGAGAGCAGCAACACGTCGCCGACCCGCGCACCCTCCTTGCGGAAGATCCGATCGGGATGCACGACACCTTGAACCGCGAGACCGAAGATGGGTTCGGGGTTGCGGATGGTGTGACCGCCGGCGATCGAACCTCCCGCTTCGGTCACCACCCCGGACGCCGCGTCGAAGATGGCCACGATGGCTTCGCGCGGGAAGTGCTCGGGGAAGGCCGCGACGTTCACGGCCATCACCACGCGGCCACCCATCGCGAACACGTCGCTGCAGGCATTGGCGGCGGCGATCGCTCCGAAGTCGGCCGGGTCGTCGACGAGGGGCGGGAAGAAGTCGGTGGTGCTCACGATCGCGACGTCGTCGGAGACCCGATACACCGCGGCATCGTCGAAGGGTGCCAGCCCCACCAGCAGCGATGGATCGGCGGAGGTCGGAAGTTCGTCGACCAAACCGGCCAACAGATCCTTGCCCCACTTGGCGGCGCAACCCCCGCACGACGTCCACTCGGTGAGTCGGATCGGACCGGCGGAGTCGGCGGCGATGGTCACGGTGCCAGCCTAGGGTTGGCTCGTGATTCCGGTCGGCCCCTACGAGTTCACCCTCGAGGATGCTCGCAACACGTTGCGCGGTGCCTCGACGATGATCCACCAGATGGCCGAAGGTCGGCGAGCCGACTCGATCGCGCATCTCGCGAAACGCATCGACGAACTGATGACCGGCGTCGAACCCGTGACGATGACCGCCGACGATGTCGCTCCCCTGCTCGGTTCGGTATGGGCGGTGCTGGGGGCGGCGCCGGCCACCCTGCGCGCGCTCGGCGACGTGGTTCCCACCACCACCGGACGGGTGGATCAACTCAATTCCGGTTCGGGTGGCGTGCCCAAGCACGCCGTCGACGAGGTGTGGGTGGGATGGCGCGGAGTCGAGGGTGACGTGCAGCGCGAACGCAAGCACCACGGGCGACCGTTCCAAGCGCTGTGCCTGTGGTCGAGCGAGATCGTCGACGAGTTGCGATCGGCCGGCCATCCGATCTTCCCCGGGGCCGCCGGCGAGAACGTGACCATCGGTGGCCTGCCGTGGGAGGACGTGCGCCCCGGCGCTCGCTTGCGGATCGGCGAGGTGACGTGCGAGGTGTGGGCCTACGCGGTTCCCTGCAAGAAGAACGCTCGGTGGATGGCCGACGGCGACTTCACGAGGTTGCACCACGATTGCCGAGCCGAGACGGGCCGAAGTCTGTCACGGGTGTACGCGACGGTCACCGAACGCGGCACCATCCGCACCGGCGACCCAGTGATCCTCGAACCCTGAGATCCCGCCCGCGGGGCTTTTCGCCGGAGTTTCCGACCGCTCGATCGTCCGGACGAACGCCGGATCTCAGGCTCCGGCCAGCAATGCCTCGCCCTTGCGATCGAACGCCGCGTTCGACGCCATCAGATGCTGCGAGGAACCCACCGCGTCGCGGAAGCAGCGCTGCAGCACGCTCGAATTGAACAGCGCACCGGCACCGGCGAAATGGAAGAGGCGGGTGACCGCCTGCACCGCACTCTCGGTGCAGAAGGCGACGACCGATGCCAGATGCTGTTCGACTCCCCGTGCGGGAGGGCGACCCTCGATTAGTCCGCGGTCGACCTCGATGAACTCCGAACGCGCGAAAGCCCGCGCGGCGTCGACCTGCAACCGCGCCCGACCGAGTTCGTACTTGAAGGCGCCGCGGTCGGCCAGGCGACCGTCGAGACCGCGCGCCTTCTTGGTGGAGTACCCCACGATCTCGTGCATGAATCGTTGGCAGACCCCCATCGTGAATCCCATGTTCTCGGGGGCTACGTAACCCATGTAGCCGAGACTGAACATCGGACCACCCCGGCGCGGTGCCGAACCGGGCGCGAACGACAGATGATCGGGCACGAAGGCTCCGTCGGCGATCACGTCGATGCTTCCGGTTCCCTGGAGAGCCATCACGTCCCACTCTCCGGTCACCACCACGTCGCGGGTGGAGGCCACCGCGATTCGCGGACCACCGGCCCCGTCGGCCGGAAGACACGACAAGAGCGCCCACTCCGAGTGCGGCACGCCGCTCGCGTACTTCCAGCGCCCCCTGACTCGCACTCCCCCGTCCACCCGCTCGTAGGTGCCGGTCGGCGCGGCCACCGCGGCCATGAACGGCGAGGCATCGCCGCCGAACAAGACCCCGAGACCCTCGTCGTCGAGCGAGGCTCCGGCGATTCCGCACGCTCCCGCGTGATTGAAGCCGGTCCAGGCCGCGGTGGGATTCCAGTACGACAACGCCTCGAAGAATCCGAACTGATCGGCCAGGTGCAGATGATCCCCACCCACTTCGACCGGTGCCTTGATCATCGGGATGCGGATCTCGCGCATGACATCCACCAGTTCGGGCGGCGCGGTGTGTCGCGCCTCGGCCTCCCCGGCCAACGCATCGAGCCGATCGGAAAACGACGAGATCTCGACGATGATCGCGTCGAGCGAACGCGGGCTCCGCATCAGAACACTCCTTCGAAACTTCCGCCGTCGAGCGAGATGCTCTGGCCCGAGATGAAGCCGGCTTGTGCCGAGCACAGAAAGGCGAAGGCGTCGCCGAACTCGTCGGCACGACCCAATCGACCGGCCCGGATCGACGCGACCTGCTCGGCCCGCGCCTCCTCGTAGGTGATTCCCCGTAGTTTCATCGCCACGCGGGCCATCTGCTCCTGGCGGTCGGTGTCGAATCGTTCGGGCAAGAGTTGATTGATCGTGACGTTGTGCCTCGCGACGTCGCGCGAGACACCCTTCAGTACTCCAGTGAGACCGAGGCGAGTGCCGTGCGAGAGGCTCATCATCGAGTTGGGTGACTTCACCATCGCCGAACTCACCGCCACCACCCGACCGAAGCCGCGCTCGCACATCCCGGGCAGAACGCGCTGCAGAAGAGCGAGGGGTCCGACGAGAATCTGATTCACGGTGTCGGTCCACTGTTCGGCGGTGATGCGAGCGAACGCCGTCGGCGGTGGGCCACCACCGTTCAGGAGCACGATGTCGGGAGCCGGACAGGCCGCGATCAAATCCTCCTGCACCTCGGCCGTCGAGGAATCGCCCACCACCACCCGCGTCTCGACACCGTGGCGCCCGGCGATCTCGTCACCCGCCCGCCGCACGTCGTCACCGTTGCGTCCGTTGAGAACCAGATGAACACCTTCGCGCGCCAACGACTCGGCACAGGCGCGTCCGAGTCCCCGGCTCGAGGCCAGCAGAATGGCGTGACGGCCGGAGATTCCGAGGTCCACGATCGACTCCCGACCTCAGCCCAGACCAGCGGCGGCGCGACCGGCGACGATTTCCTGGATGTCGGGCGGATCGAAGAAGCGTCGCGGCGGATCCTTCGGACCCCACACCGAGAACCCGGCCGGACCGTCGGCGCCCTCCCAGTCGAGTCGACGATGAACCCGTTCCCATTCGTCGTCGTCGACGATCTGGTCCATGTCGGAGAAGAACTCGAACATGTTGCCGGACGGATCGGTGAGATACCAGAAGACGTTCGAACCGAGATTGTGACGGCCCACTCCGACCACGCTCGCCTCGGGGTTCTCGCGCACCACCGCCGTACCGGCGAGTCCGATGGAGTCGAAGTCGTCGACCTCGACCGCGTAGTGGTTGAGATAACTCGTCGGACCGGGCTGGATCATCAGGTTGTGATGATCGGTCTCGACGCGCATGAAGGTCGCGACACCCTTCAGGATCTGGTCGGAGATCCGGAATCCGAGAATGTTCGCGTAGAAGTCGACCGCCCGCGCGGTGTGCGGTGTGCCGAGCACGACATGACCGATGCGTCGGGGAGTCGCGGTTCGATCGGCCACTGCCCCGGCCCGCGAGTCGACCCGCGAGGCAGTACCGGGGCCGTTCACCAGGCGATTCTGTGCGGGGGTGAGTGCACGAGAATCGGTGGCCTCCACCACCACTCGGTGACCGAACACCGGGTCGATGCACGAGAGCCGGGTTCCGTCGAGTCGATGCTCGAGTCCGGCCGCCCCCAGTCGGTCGGCGATCTCGGAGAGATCGCGCTCGTGCTCGCAACCGAGATGCAATTCGGCGAGGTGGCGGTACGAGCCCTCGGCGACCCGCAGTTGCACCGGTCGATCGGTGGTGCCGAGCGCACCGTCGGAACCGCCCGTCATGCCACGACGGATCCAGAAGTCGAAGAGCTCCTGTGGGTTCGACACCGCCACCTGAACGTCGAGCAACGCGTTGAGCGCCATCAGCCAGCCTTCCTCTCGAGGCCAATCTCGCCAGCCGCTTGGGCGTCCATCGTGTCCCACACCTCGCCGAGCACCCGCGAGGCACTCACCGCCACCGGCCATCCGGCGTAGTGCGCAACGTGCGTGATCATCGCCTCCAGGGTCGAACGTTCGATGCCGAGGTTGCGCGCGCCGCGGAAGTGGAGGAACTGCTCGGCCTCGCGTCTGGTGGCGACGAGCACGGTGCAGGTGATCAGCGAGCGCTGTTGCAGCGTGAGCCGATCGTCCTGCCACACCTCACCGAAGAGGTGATCGATCGTGTGCTTCATCAGGTCGGCGTGCACGGTACGACCCGGTGGATTTCCGGCGAAGAGCCGACCGGCCAGTTCACGCCCCGGATCGCGACTCGATTCAGCACTCATCTTCGTTTCCCCTCGACGACACCAGGGCCACCTGGCGCGCGGTTCGCTCCGACCTCGACTTCGACGCCATGGAGATCTTCCTTCGACTCAGCTCGGTCACCCGGGTGGTCGCCGAGCAAGCCGGCAGTCGTCTCCGCGAGCTCGATCTAACCTTGTCGGAGTTCGACGTGCTCGCGACCCTGCGACGCAACGGCCCCTCGGCTTCCCTCACCCCCTCGCACATCGCCCACGT
>Ga0172373_10001279_pt1 | contig 40939 bp, 35 predicted proteins | sample Lak10m_2_FD_114546 | JGI IMG/M metagenome (GOLD analysis project Ga0172373, IMG submission 114546) | Freshwater microbial communities from Kabuno Bay, South-Kivu, Congo - kab_092012_10m | ecosystem: Environmental > Aquatic > Freshwater > Lake | place: Democratic Republic of the Congo... | reverse complement strand
CTACGAACATGAAACTTCCGGCACACCAACGATGTCCAACATGAAAATCCCTGTGGGTGTCCGCATCGGAGGCAAGCAGCAGATTGATATTGTCGACCTTGGCGAAAACACACTCAGCGTGAAGGACGTTGAAGTCAAATCCAGCGACTACCTCGCCTCCGTCACTGAAGCTCCGCGAATCAACCGGGCTGACTTCCCGGAACTGAAGGAAGTCTTTGAGGAACTTGGCGGTGCAAGACTGCTCGGCGACCGCCTGACCGTGGTTGACTCAAACGGCGCTATTGTCACACGATTCGGTGGCGACAGCGTACTGAATGGTGCCAAGGCTGTCACAAAAGACGACGATGAACGCCTCACAAAATACGTACTTGATACGTTTGCTCACCTGCGACCTCAAAAAGAGGGCGAGTCGAATTCGCCATACGACGGTGCTGGTGGCGAGGACGGCGGACTGGGTGGCCTCGGTGGTATGCCGGGGATGCCCGGTGGTGCCAGTGGCTCCGGAGGCGGCATGAACTTCGGTGGAGGTATGGGCCGGGGCAGTTCGCTGTCCGGCGCCGGTGGCCGTGGCGGTGCAGCTTCCGGACGTGGTGGCCGAGGCAGCAGAGGCAGCGGACGTGCCGGCGGTCGTGGCGGTATGGGAGCCGACGGCGGATTCTGATCTGTCGCCTGGTGTACTAATCTGAAAAACGATGGGACGGTTCAGCGAAATTCGCGAACCGTCCCACTTCTTTTGATACCCCAACTCGCCAATGCCTGCAAACCACCAAATTGTCTGGCGGAAGCCGGATTCCCGGATCCTGCGGTTGCTGAACACGCCAATGGCACCCGCCGTAACAATCAGCCCTGATCGTCAGTGGCTGATTACCTCAGAGAGACTGGGATACCCGTCCCTCGCAGAATTGTCCGCGCCAGTACTCAAACTTGCCGGCCTGCGAATCAATCCGAGAACCTGTGGCCCTCAGCTGGCACCAATGCTGCACACCCTGAGCATTTCCCGGCTGACATCCGATGAACAGCGGCAAGTCAGACTGCCTTCGTCGGCCAGACCTGGCTTTATCGGCTGGTCTCCCGACAGCTCTCGGTTCGCCTTTACGGTCTCGGTGATTGACGCAATTCAACTCTGGGTGCTGGATATCTCAACCGGGCAGGCTGCACAGGTGCCCGGTATTCGCCTGAGCGCTGTTCTTGGGGTACCTGCTCAATGGATGTCAGATTCGCAAACGTTGCTGATACAGACGTCAGCCAGTGCAACGCAGCCACCGCCACCTCCGGAATTTCCCGTCGGACCACAAGCTGAAGAATGCTGCGGAACATCCGGGCCAGTCCGCACTTTTCAGGATCTGCTGAAGTCTCAGCACGATGAATCACTGTTTGAGTTTTATGCAACGTGCCAGCCGGAGCTGGTTCGATTTGATGGCTCACACAGACGTCCGATCGGACAGCCGGCCATCTATACAGACCTTGACCCTGCTCCAAATGGCAAGCTGATCCTGACATCACGCCTGAGCAAGCCCTGGTCATGGTCGCTGCCCTGGTCCAGATTCCCTTCCGTCGTTGAAGTTCTGCAAATTGATGGCACCTCTCTGCTTACACTCGCCGAACGACCGCTGGAAGACAATATTCCGATTGAAGGAGTCAGAACCGGACCACGCAGCGCGGGCTGGAAACCCGATGGCTCCAGCACCCTGATCTGGCTGGAAGCTTTAGACGGTGGTAATCCTGCCACACCCGCCAGCCATCGAGATCGCATAATGCAACTGCGACTGCCCTCCGATTCATCGCCGCAGGAACTGACCAAAACCGAACATCGCTGTACCGGCATCTGGTGGAGTTCGAACTGCTCGTGGGCACTGATTCGCGAGTACGATCGCGAACGACGCTGGACTCGCACATGGCGACTGCTGCCGCATCAAACGCAGAACCAGACAGAACTGCTCTGGAGCCGCTCTGTAAACGATCGCTATGGCGATCCTGGATTCCCTGTCACCGCCCCATTGCCCGATGGACGCAGAGTGATTTACGAGGCAGACGGCTGCCTGTATTTGCAGGGAGCGGGAGCAACACCGGAGGGCGATCGACCATTTCTCAGCAGACATCACCTCGCCACCGGCCTTTCCACCCCGATTTTCCGAAGTTCAAACAACTGCTTTGAATCTGTCATTGTCATGCTCGACGGTCACGGCGACACACTTCTCGTGCATCATGAATCTCCCGAAAGCCCACCCAACCTCGAGATTCGAACGACCGGTAAGCCCCCCCGCAGACTGACTCGACGTATCGACCCGGAACCGCAATTACGACGCATCCAGCGGCAAATCATCACCTGCACTCGCAGCGATGGGGTAGAACTGTCCTTCACACTGTGCCTGCCCGCTGATCACCGACCTGATCAGCCGCCATTGCCAGCCCTGCTGTGGGCTTATCCGCGAGAATTCAGCGATGCAGATACGGCCGGACAAATCTCCGGATCCGTCACTCGCTTTAACGCACTCAGTGGAACATCGCACCTGTTCCTCGCTGCACTCGGCTACGCCGTCCTCGATAACGTCTCAATGCCTGTCATTGGCACCCCGGCGACAGCCAATGACACATTTATCCGCCAGATCTGCGACAGTGCTGCCGCTGTCATCGCCAAAGCCGCAGACATCGGGGCCATTGACCCCAGCCGCGTGGCCGTCGGCGGACACAGCTATGGAGCTTTCATGGCAGCTACACTGCTGGCAAATACCCGACTGTTCAAGGCTGGCATCGCTCGCAGCGGAGCCTACAACCGCACACTCACCCCATTCGGTTTCCAAAATGAACGACGCACGTTCTGGGAAGCACCAAATGTGTATCTGCAACTCTCACCCTTCGCTGCCGCTGATCGAATACGCGATCCTCTGCTGCTGATCCATGGTGATGCCGACAACAATCCCGGTACACACGCCCTGCAAAGCGAGCGATTGTATCAGGCCATCAAAGGCACCGGTGGAATCGCAAGGCTCGTCATGCTGCCTTTCGAATCGCACTCCGCTGTCGCTCGCGAAAGCATCGAACACACACTCTGGGAAATGCAGAACTGGCTGGAACGCTGGCTAAATCACCCCCCGATAACCGTTGACGCCAGCACTGCGAGACTCTAATTCCCGGTGCCAGCCGCATCCGCTTCTTTCGAACTGATCAAACCATCCGCATCCGAATCAAGCTGCCGGAACTGCACAGAAGTCCCAGGAAACTCCCGCCACGACACATCACCGTCCTGATTGCGATCCATCCTGCGGAACCAAAGCGGTCCAGACAGGTTCTCAACCCCCGGCAATACCGCATCCGCCGCACCGGTCATCATCGCTGGATTCATCGCCATGTCAGCTGCAGACCGGCGATACTCTGATTGGCCCAGACCAATCGAAAGGGAGTACTCAGTACCAAGCTCAAGCTCAGAAAATAAACCATCAGAATTCACGTCAAACTGCTGCAGGCGAGCCTGCCCGGACTGAATCTCACGTCGTGTCAGCCGACGGTCACTGTTCGCATCCAAAATGCTAAACAGCGTTTTCCCGCTCTGCTCCACCGTGACTTCCACTCGACCGGCCACAACCGCCTGCTCACAATCCAGAACGCGAAACAATTCCTTGCGACTCACCCCACCACTGCTGTCCAGATCCGCAGCGGCAAACTCAAGACTGGCACCAGTTCGAGAAAGACTCACTGAAATCGCCGAGAATTCCTCGCCGCTCAACTCCTGACTGCGATCAGCGTCCGCCAGTGAAAACTCCTGCCCCACATACCCTCGCGACATCATCCGATCATTCGCGCCACCACCACGAGCCACCAGTTGAATTTGCATCCCGTCCAGTCTCAGCCTCAGTCGGCCACGCCCTGTTTTCTCCAGCTGACAAAACAACTCCGAGCCCGCTGTTAAAACCGCCTCCACGTCACTCAAATTCGCCTTGTCCGAAAGGCGAAATTTCAACGCCAAATGATGCCTGGGCGAACGGAGAAAATCGCTCAGCTCAGACTCCGACAAATGCTCTCCCGAAAAAACAGCAGGCTGACGCAATGCCGCAACAGGAAAAAAACCATCCCGCCCGTACCGAACCCGCAGTCGAGCCGTTGCGTCGGCGATTGACCGGTCATCGCCCGCGTGCAGAAATGGCAGCGTCAGTACCTCGGGACGCACCGCCGCGTTCTGACTCAGCGGATCCCTGTATGGCATCAGCTCTGCCAGTGCAAATGTCTGATCGTCGTCCAGATCACGAAAACGCAGGGTTCGTTCGGCACCAAGCAGTTCTGCATCAGAGACCGCCAGATCACCATTTTGATCCAGCAATGCCGACAACCTGACCGCATCATCCGCAGGTTGCGGCTGAGCAATCAAATCCAGCAGCCGTGGGATTCTGGCACTAAACCAGCCTCGAAAAGCCGCCACAGACAAACCATCATCACTCACCAGCGGCAGATCACCAGCCCCGGAAATACCCGCAAACCGCTTCACATTCGGTGACATTGCACCCAGCTCGGCAGTTGACAGACGACCATTCGAATCAGTGTCCAGTACCCGCACCAAAGTCCCGCTGATCCAGTCACGGTACGACCGATTGCCCACCGAAATCTGCACATCCACAAACACCGGCCCCACCGGCCCCAGAATCACCAGAGTCAGCGAATCCCAGGCAGCCTCAGATACACCCTGTACCTTCGCCTGAGCACAACACTTGCCAAAACCAAAGTCGTGCAACACCGCCAGCATACAAACCAGCAGCGCGATTCCACGTCGAAAACGAATACCCACTGACATGCTGCACGTCCCCCGCCTCTGATTCACCCGCTCACACCCCAGACACCAGGTCCCGCCAACACGACAGATCCCGCACAGCCGCAAATTTGTTCAAAAATCAGCCCGTAAATGCTGCCGAAACTGTCCGCGAAGCAATCATGCCAGCCACATATCCGCCCTTGAAGCCCGCATCAATATTCACACATACCACACCCGACGCACAACTCGTCAGCATCGACAACATCGCCGTCAAACCACCCAGCGATGCTCCATATCCCACCGATGTCGGCACCCCAATCACCGGACACGAAGCATAACCGCCCAAAACCGACGGCAACGCAGCCTCCATACCCGCTACGCACACAATCGCTGCAACCTGTCGAAACTCCGCGATATGCTGCAACAGCCTGTGCGGACCAGCTACACCCACATCCTGAATCAAACGCACCGGCACACGCATCCACCTCACTGTCTCGGCCGCTTCCTCCGCAACCGCGAGGTCACTGCTGCCCGCCGAAACAACCAGCACCGCACCACACTCACGCTCAATGCCACCGCTGCGGCTTACCCGAATCGTTCGCGCAACCGGATTGCAAATCGCCCCAGGTATCGCAGCCAGCACAGCCGACTGCTGCTCCGGTGTCACTCGAGTCACCAGGGAATCCTGACCAAACTCACCCTGGCGCTCCAGTATCCTCACGACCAGCTCCGCCGGCTTCCCCGGGCCATACACCACCTCCGGAAAACCACAGCGATCCTCTCTTAATAAGTCCAGATCACAGTCACCCATCTGACTGCCCACTGCCCCCTGCTGCAGTCCCAGACTTCGCAGGCCAGCCAGTGCACGCTCCAGCTGACCACTGCCACCGTAAACCGTTGCCAGCAGCTCTCGCAAAGTTGACTCGTCCGGAAGTCCACCCGTCATCAATCCCCCCCCCCCTGCCAAATACAACCACCCAACTGTTCTTCCTGTCAGCCTGCGTCAAACCACCCGACGAGAAACAGCACCCGCTGTCCAACTCACCAGATCCCCTAAACGCCCCAGAGCAGCGCCAGATGAAATCCCGTCAGCCGCTCGCAGCACACCTTCTGCCGGACTCTGTACCATGCCCAGCACATACAAGCCCGCACCAGCGTTCGCCAGCACCATGTCCCGAGCTGGCCCAGGTGATCCCCCCAGCACCCCGCGAATCACCGCCGCACTCTCCTCCGCACCAGCAATCCGCAAATCAGCCACATGACACTCCACCAAACCCAGATCCGCCGCCGTCCAGTACCGGCGGGTAATCACACCCTCACTCACATCCAGCACCAGTGTCCGCCCCCACAATGACACCTCGTCCAGCTGATTGTTTCCGCACACCACCAAACTGCGTCGCCCACCCAGCACAGCCAATGCCTCAGCCAGCAGCTCGGCTCGCTCATCACTCGCAGCCCCCAACAACTGAAACTCTGCCCCCGCAGGATTCGTGAGTGGTCCCAGCAAATTGAAAATCGTCGGAAATCCCAGTTGCTTCCGCACTGGTGCTGCATGTCGCATCGCTCCGTGCATCAAAGGAGCAAAACAAAATGCCAGACCCAGATCATCCAGACACTGCCCGGCTTCCTCCGCATTCAAACTGATGTTCACCCCCAACTGCTCAAGGACGTCCGCCGAACCGCTGCGACTGGATACACTGCGATTTCCATGCTTCGCCACCGCCGCACCACAGGCCGAAAGCACAATCGCTGCAGCCGTACTAATATTGAATGTCTGCAGCTCATCACCACCCGTTCCACACGTGTCAATTAATGGATACCTGCGAGTCCTGATTTGCGCCGATCGAGCCCGCATGGCAGCCGCTGCTCCCGACAACTCACTCGCACGCAAGCCCTTCATGCTGAGCGCCGTCAGAAATGCCGCTATATCCAGCCCATCCGCCTGACCATCCATGATCACTCCGATGCAGGCCGAACTCTCCTCCACACTTAAGTCCCGCCCCCGAAACATCCCCTGAACAGCATTCAGTAACTGACCGTGCACTGAACGTTCCTCCTCAATTTCCAGCACCAAACACTGTGAATTCCAGCGGTAAGCCAGCCCAGCCTGTAGACTCTCCGCAAAAAACGGCGACAATTCCTTAGTCGAACACTGAGCACACAATGCTCCTCTCGCCGACGATTGCGTCTTCCGGGAACTCTACCGATGTCAGATCTCAACGTCACGTCCGAACTGCCAGTCACCGAACTGGAACTGGCCGGAACTGAAGACGAATGCTCGTATCTGCCAGGCCAGACCAGTCGCATGATCTGGAGACTGGCTCGTCGCCTGCCAGAAAATCGCTACGAACAACTGCTGGAACGAGGCTGGCGACGTTTTGGAAGAGTCCTGTTCCGCCCGTCCTGCCCGGCCTGCAGTGCCTGTCAGGGACTCCGCATTTCTGTAACCGACTTTCAACCATCCCGCAGCCAGCGCCGCTGCCGTGAACAACTCGATCAACAACAGATCGAAATCACCATCCAGCAACCCACGCTGACCCCCGAACACATCGCACTCTACAACAGCTACCACGATGACATGCATCACCGTCGAGGCTGGCCATTCCGAGAAATCACTCGCGAAGACTACTACGAATCATTCATCGATGGCAACTTTTCGTTCGCCCGTGAATTCCAGTATCGCCACAACGGAAAACTCATCGGACTCGGACTAGTCGATATCACATCCACCTGCCTTAGCAGCATCTACTTCTACCACGATCCCCAATGGAGACAATCCGGGATCGGCACATGGTCCGTCCTGCAGGAACTCCACTACGCCCGCAACCACCAAATGCAATGGCTCTACATGGGCTACTTCATCAGCGAATGCCAGTCCATGAAATACAAAGGCGCGTTTCGACCACATCAGCTGCTCAAATCGTTCCCCCCGGATAACGCCCGTCCCGACTGGCAAAACTCGGATCCCAACGAAAAGTCACACCAATAAAAAAGGGAGCAGCCAAAGCCGCTCCCCGCAAAATTCAGTCACGCACCGATCCGGCTCAGTGTGCCTCACCCTCACCCTCACCCTCAGCCGCGGCAGCATGCTCACGCTCGTACTCGGCTACCTCATCCGCCCACGACGTCACCTGTGGAGCCGCATTGATGTAATAGGACCGGCCAATGTCAGGAAACAAGGCAATCGGCAGCCCAATGGCCAGAATCGTCGTGGGAGCCAAAAGCACATACTTCCAGTTGCCCTCAAACTTCAAATGCATGAAGTACATCATCACACTCATCGCCTTGGCACAGGCAACAGCCAGCACCAGTACCATCGTGACACCCTTCGGCATCGACAGTACGTCGAACAGCACCGACAGCCCGGTACAGCCGCAAAGCACAAAAAAGACAGCCAGATAGTTAACGTGATGAGTCTGATGTTCGTCGTGTGACATAATGGACCCGCAGACCAGTGGAATCAAAAAGTAAAACGTCCGGCGTCAGTCAGATAATGTACAGCATCGGAAACAGGAAGATCCAGACAAGGTCCACAAAGTGCCAGTAAAGACCGCTGTTCTCCACCCAGTCCGTCCATCGCTCATTCAAACTGCTGCCCTGCTTCAAAACCATCCCAAACAGAATCATCCCCACAATCACGTGGATCGCATGGAAACCCGTCATGATGAAATAGCAGGACGCAAAAATATTTCCGTAGACCATCGGGTGCGGATCAAACACGCGAGCTGTAATCAGGCCAGCCAACGGACCACTGGTCTTAAGATCCGTCAGGTACTGCCGAACCTCCTCAAGCTTCAAAGCCGGCAGCCGCTCACCCTCAGGCAGCGCCTCACGCTTCGCAAGGTAATCCGCCGGCAACGCAGGCATTGACAACGAAACATCAGCAACAATGTGCTGCTTCAAATTCATCCACTTCTGAAACAACTCGTAGTCAGCAGCTGAAGCATCCTGGTAGCCCTTGAACTCTGAATCCGTCATGGCGCTGGGACGCTGGGCCGAAGACAATGCCTGCACCAGCGGAGCAATGCTAAGAATGTCAGCAGGCCGCTCTGCAGTGATCACCCCGGCATGCGTATACACATGAAACCGCTCACGCACCAACTCCTCCAGCTGGTCCGCAACCTTGACCATCGCCTGAGAAGAAGTCTCAGGAATGCGACCAGGCAAAATGTCATGGTCAATCTTGCCCTTATACTCAATGCCCTTAATGCCCAAAAACAAAAAGGCCAGAATCGTTGTCACCCACAGATAATTGCGAGCACGACCGAAACTCTTCTGCGCCATTGCCTCATGAGCCACCACCACGCAGTAACTGGACACAATCAGCACAAATGTGTTGATACCGCCCAGCAGTACGTTGATATGAGTATCTTCATAGCGAGTCGGCCAGCCGTTTGACCCCAGTCGCAACACAATATACGACCCAATAAAGGCCGTAAAAAACATAATCTCAGTACCCAGGAACAGCCACAATCCGAGTTTCGAATTCGGAATCGGGATCCCCATCCTCAGGGCAGGTGCTTTTGCAGAGTGAGACATAATTCAATACCAATCAGAATCCAGAGCCCGTCAGCCTCAGAAAATCACACACCAGACAAACCAGCAGCACCGGCAGGCAAATCAGGGAACCAGCCATCAGCTGCCGAGCCCGACCGTCTGATCTCTCACAATAAAAACGCCACGTCAGCCACAAATAACCAAACGACAAAATCAGCGATGCCGCCAGATAACCACCGCCAGCCATTCCCGCATAACGCGGCAAACAGACCACCGGCACAAACAACAAAGCATATACCAAAGCCACCGCCCCGGTTCGCTGCCCGCCGTCGGTAAATGAAGGCAGCATCTTCAGCCCCGCCTGCTCATACTCACTGCGATAAATCCAGCCAATCGCCAAAAAGTGCGGAAACTGCCACACAAAAAATACTGCAAACAATGCCAGAGCCTCAGCACCCGGAGCCCCGCCAGCCGCAAACCAGCCCAGCACCGCAGGCATAGCCCCAGGTACCGCACCCACCGTCGTGCACAAGGCAGTAAACGGCTTCAGCGGAGTATACAGCAGAACGTAACACAGCATCGTCAGCACCGCCGAAACGCTCGTTAAGACATTCACCCAGTTCCACAGCACAATACCGCCCACAACAGCCAAAACTACCCCAAAACAGAAACCCTCGGAACGGCTGATGCGACCACTGGCCAGCGGACGACCAGTTGTCCGCTTCATCCGGGCATCACGCCCCGCTTCCCAGACCTGATTCAACACACTGGAAGCTGCCACCAGACACAAAATCCCCAGCACCGCCACACCAGCAGTCAGCCAGGCAATCTCAGGACTCGCCAGCACATAGCCAGCCAAAACCGCTGCAGCAGACATCGCCAAAATGCGAGGACGCGACATCTGGACGTAGTCCGACCATCGGCCGATCAGAGAAAAACCCGCAACCACCTCCGCAGAACCCGCGACAGCACTCATGCTGCACCCCCGCGGAGCAGCTCAGTCTCGGAAAGTGTCAATCCAGACAGCCTGCCCGCGGCACGCAGTCGCAGCACCGCCAGTGCCGCACAATTCGTCGCCGCAAATAAAAACATCCCAGTCACAGTGTGCATGCTGCACACGATCGCCTGCTCAAGAGATCCCGAGACTGCCACGTAGCCCACCGCGCCAGCTCCAAAACGAGCCGCCAGGGCACCAAGACCAAGAGCCACCTGCAGGCTCAACATGGCAGCAATGAAGACGCCACAACAACGCAACAGTCGATGAGAAGCCGTCAGCAAATTCCAGACAGCACCCACACACACGAACGACACGAAAACAGCCGAAATCACATGCTCCGTTCGCAGCAGATGCAAATGACGCAGCGCACCACCCAGCATGTACTGCACCATCACAGCCACCGGAGCCAGTACGGCAAAGGCAAAACCCAGTGCACTGAACCTCGAATCTGTCAGCCTCAGCCAGTCACGCCACCCGGCAAACAAAAGTACCCGAAAGATCACACACAGCGAAAAAAAACATGCCCCGGTAATGCTGTGCAGCATCGCCAGAGTGCCACGATCAAACAATACCCGAGCACCCCCCAAACCGCCCTGAGCAATCACGGCCAGCAAAATACCGGCAGTCCAGCGACGCTGCCAGCCACCCTCTCTCCATCCGGCAGCTGCAAGCCCCATGGAGACCATACCGATCAGCACACCAGCCAGACGATGACCATGCTCCACGAACTTCTCGTTGTTCACCCGAAAGTCACTCAGCCACGGATACAACAACATGTTCTGGCCATCGGACGAGGGCCAGTCAGCAAAGGCCATTCCCGCCTTGAGAGTCGTCACAAGCGCACCCATCCCGATAGGCAGCAAAGCAACCAGACAGGTCGCTGTTGCAAACCCTCTCAGCAGAGATGAACAGGATGGGTCCGATGACCGCAAGGAAACTCTCCGTCAATGGCTAAATCAGTGGTGACCAGCAGCAACCTTCACACCTGCAGGCGGTGCCGTGGTCTGCAAAATGAAGTCCTGACCAAGCGCAACTGCCTCAGGACCCGAATACTCATAAGGACCGCGGTAACAAACCGGCGGTACGTCAAAGTTACCGTGGCCCGGAGGACTTGGTGCTGACCACTCAAGGCCATTGGCACCCCACGGATTGCGACCGACTTTCTTCCCGTAAAACATGCTGTAGAAGAAGTTCCCCAGCAGCAGAAACTGAGCAAACCCCATCACGATCGCCGAGATCGTCATGAACTGATTCATCGGCAGCAAATGCTCAAGATAACCGTGCAGATAGGGATCCGCATACCGACGAGGCATCCCGGCGATACCCAGCAGGTGCATCGGGAAAAACGTCCCATTCATGCCGATGAATGTCAGCACAAAGTGCACCTTCTGAACACCGTCATGCATCTGACGGCCAAACATCTTCGGAAACCAGAACTGCACACCCGCAAATACCCCAAACAACGTCGCACCAAACAGAACATAGTGGAAGTGAGCAACAATGAAGTAGGTGTCGTGGAAGTAAATGTCCACCGGCACCGCCGCCATGAAAATACCGCTCAAACCACCCACGATAAACAGTGCCACAAACGCAGCACAGTTCAAAAACACCGCATTGAACTGAATATTCCCGTCCCAGATCGTTCCAATCCAGTTGAAAACCTTAATCGCAGACGGCAATGCAATCATCATCGTGGATGTCATGAAGGTCATGCCCAGAGCAGGATTCATGCCGCTGGTAAACATGTGATGGCCCCACACAATGAAACCAAGACCCGCAATGGCGGCCATCGAGTACACCATCGGCTTGTAACCAAACACCGGCTTGCGGCACATGCAGGCCAGCATGTCAGAAACCATCCCCATCGCCGGCAACAACATAATGTACACAGCCGGGTGCGAATAGAACCAGAACAGGTGCTGCCACAGCAGTGGCTGCCCGCCACCAACAGTCGGGGCCGCATTGTTGACCACCAGACCCGCCGGCACGAAAAAGACAGAATGGATGCTGGTTGGAAGCAACGTGTGCAGACGGTCAAACACCAGCATAAAACCGGCTGCCGTGAGCACCGGCAATGCAAATGCCTGCAGAATGGCCGTGATGAACATCGACCAGATTGTCAACGGCATACGGAACAGAGTCATCCCAGGAGCACGCATGTTGATGATGGTCGTCATGTAGTTCACCGACCCCATCATTGACGAAACCCCCACCAGCGTCAGCCCAAACAACCACCACGTCTGAGCCTCACCGGAACTAGGAGATGCAGAAGCAATGTCACTGAGCACAGGATACGAAGTCCAGCCATTGGCAGGACCAGCGGTGGCACCCCCGGCAATAAAGCTGTAACCAAAGCAGAACATCGCCGGCCACATGAACCAGTAACTCAGCATGTTCAGCACCGGAAACGCCATATCGTCCGCGCCAATCTGCAGCGGAATCAGGAAGTTCCCAAACGCACCAGCCAGCACCGGAATGATCACAAGGAAAATCATCACCGATGCATGCATCGTGAACAGCATCGTGTAGAACTCAGGGCTGATCTGACCACCCTCTCCCTGAAAGACCCCGAACAGCTTACCCACAATCGGCATGTTTTCCCACGGGAACGCCAGTTGCCAGCGGACAGCCAGAGCCAGCGCTCCGCCCACCATCAGCATCAGCAGCGTTGTAATCAGGAACTGAATCCCAATCACCTTGTGGTCCGTAGAGAATACGTACTTCTGGATGAACGTCTGCTCATGGTGACCGTGAGCATGATCGTGCTCGTGCCCATGAGTTTCAACGGCCGGTGTGATCGTTGCCATCTTGATTTACCGCCTGAATTGCAACCCGTACCAGAATCTGTAAAACCAACCAATGTCGCCAGATCACTTCACAGAAGCAGTCTCGGCTTCCTGAACCCCGTCCTCGTTCTGCTCACGCTCAAGTCGAGTCAGATAGGCAGACACACCCTCAGGAGACTCCGCCACAATGCGAGCCTTCATCTTGTAGTGACCCCACCCGCACAACTCAGCACAGAGCAACTCATAGTCACCGGCTTCCTCAATCTCAAACCAAACCGGTATAATCAAACCCGGCACAGCATCCTGCTTCACTCGCAGACGTGGCACAAAAAACGCATGCTGGACGTCCTGCGTCCGCAAATTGATCATCGTCGGAACCGCCGCCGGCACGTGGACCTCATTGACAAAGTACAGGTCACCAGGCTGCGGTGATGTCATCAGTTCTGTACCAGGCTTCGGATAACGGATCCGCCATTCGAACTGGCGAGCCATCACCTCAGCAACCGGGGCTTCCTTCACAGACTCAGGGAATCGCGACAAAACTCGAATGTCCGCAAGCACGTCCAGCTGTGTTAATGAGATGAACACCAGCACAAAAGCCGGCACAATCGTCCAGACAATCTCAAGCTTATGACTGCCATGCGAAAACCAGGCCTTTTTCCCGGGCTCGCTCACGGCACTCTTCCAGAGTGCATAACCCAGAGCAAACTCAGTGCCCACGAAGGTCACAGTCACAATGATCAAAATCAGGTAAAACAAACCGTCAATCTGATGGCCCAGGGTCGACAGCGGTTTGCTGGGAAACCACCAGTTACGGCCCGGCGCGATCAGACACACATACAGTGCCACCAACGGCCAGAACCAGAAAAACAGAGCCCAGAATTTTTTCACGTTAACTCTCCATCCACCGACGAGACAACTCGCAGTTCAGGAACCTGAAAACAATCAATCTAAATCACTCGCCAGCAGCAGGGGCTGCCTCCGCCGCCGGGGCCGCAGCCGGACCTGCTGCCAAACCCGTCGCACCCGGTTCAGACTCAAATGGAATACTCAGAACATAATTCACGATGTGCCAAATGTCCTCATGCGGAGTATTCTTGAAGGACGGCATCCTTGAACCCTTAATCCCGGCATGAATGCGGCAGAAAAGATCAATCGGACGCCGACCACCGCGGAAGATTCCCGTATGCAGATTTCGTGGCTGGTTCAGATTATCCCACACGTCATGCAGACCCGGCTCGTCGTACGGCACGTTCGTCACCGGGTTCTTCTCATACACCATGGTCTGTGGCCCATTCCCGGCTCCGTCGATGCCGTGGCAGTCAGCACAGTTCAGGGTCTTGCTCAGATACAACTCGCGACCACGACGACGCGACTCCTCATTGTCCGGCACTCGCGGTACCGAGGGAATAATTCGGGCTTCTTCCGTGTCTGCGGCCACCCACGACTCTTCAAGCTCACCGCCAATCCCGTCAACCACACCCGGCAAATCCTCGCTCAGAAACTTTCCAAGCTCTGCCACAATGTCGGCACGCTGCTCATCCTTCAGACGAGATTCAACGGCGTCAGCGGAATAGTCAGACGCCAGCTCGTTCACCAGCTTCCGCTCGAATTCTCCACGCATCGACAAAAACCGCACGTATTCCACGATCGAGGTCAGCTCTTCGTCCTTCATCAACAAAAACGAAGGCATATAGGTCCCGGGGATCCCGTACCGCAATACTCGCAGCAGATCCTCCCGGCTGACCTTCGACATATCATTCGTCGACGTAAACTTAAACACACCGTGGCGATAGTCACGAGGCCGAGGATACAAATACTGAGCCGTCGGACCGTTACCATCCCCGGCAGTCCCATGACAGTGACTGCAGTGCCGCATGTACAACACTCGCCCCGACTGAATCACAGCCCCGCCATCGATACTGCAGGTGTCACCAGCCGCCAGCACAACACCGTCCAGCCCCGTCAGTACAGCCTCGCCAGTGGCAGCATCCCATGAACTCAGGCCAAGCGTCCTGCCCGCACCGGCTCCGGTTACCACATTGACAAATGTCGCCTTCGCAGGGAACTCCTGACCCTCGGCTACCGTGAACCTGACCTTCGCTCCGTCACCGTCAGCCGCAAAGACTTCGACTGCCGCTGCAGCACCACCCCACTGCACCGGCAACTTCGTCCACGCCTTCAGCTGCTGAGGATTGCCAAATTTGTCCTCCAGCAGATTAACCACACCCGGCGTGTCAGCAATTCCACTTTGCGCCTCAGGGATCAGCGAACTGGTTCGATCGCTGATCGAAAAAGAGGAGCTATCGTCGGAGCAGCCGGTTGCAACGATCGCCAGAATTCCCGCGAACCCCGCCCGCTTCAGCCACGCTGTATGCAACATGATTGCCAGCCCCAGTCTCTTCAAACCCGTCATAGAATCCCAAACCAAACTCTGCACCGAAGCATCAAAGCTTCAGCATCGAAGACGGATACTCAATCCTGACTTCCGTCTCTTCACCAGCCTTGACTTCAACAGCCAGTTTCCGCTGCACAAAATTCCCGTCAGCCGCCTCGTGCCAGACAACAAACGAATGAGTTCCCACGGGGAGATCGCTGATCGCGAATTCGCCATTCTCGTTCGTCACCGCACCATAAGGATGATCCAGCGGCAAATGCCACGCATTCATCCACGCGTGGTAGTCACACTTCACTGCCAAAGGAACAGCCTCAGCCTTGCGGTAAACAATCTCAAGCTTCCCTTCCCGATCCATCGGAGCCACCCCCGAGTTCACCGAGTTGTTCTTGCTGGGATAAGTGTGAGTGTTATGAGCAACCGAATCGTTGCTTAAAACACGCACAGTCTGGTTCACCGGCAACACCACCGTGTGCGGATAAAAGCGACAGTTCTTCTGATCGAAAACGAAAGGCTCTGCGGGAGTGACCACGGGACGGCCACCCTTCGGAGCCTTCTGCAGATACACAAAAACGTTGGCGACGCCTCCGTCACCGCTCACCTGCAGTCGCTCGTCCGGAACATCCACCGCCGCACAGACTTCCTTGTCCTTAATATCAGCCCCCTGCTTCACCAGCAACTCCATCGTCGGAGCCGCGCCTGTAAGCTGCACTCGGCCACGAATGGAACCCGTGGCAACCTCGGCAGAAGCATCAGACCCCGCAGCCGCATCGGCACCAGCCGCGTCAGCCTCGGAAGCAATGAACATAACCTGCGGAACAACCGTGGCCCCGCCACCGATCACAGGCTCACCATACTCACCGCAGCCAGCAGCCAAAACAACTGTGGCAGCACCGAAAACACCACCAGACAACTTTCCGAGACGCCTCAACATCACTCATCTCCTCCCGCTGCCGGAGCTGCGTCCGTGGCTGCCGCTGGTGGCTGGTAAATCACAGGACCGTAATCCTCCAGCAGACGCGAATAATTCATCAGAGCATCCCGTGTCGCCTGCACATGAGCATCCGGATCGCCCTTGAACTTGTCCGGAAACTGAGTCGCATTCTTTCCGTAGTTCACAGGCATCGAAGTGTAAGGCGTCACCCATGATGGTTTGTAAAGCCACAGCTTCACCCAGTCAGAACGCAGACGATTCTGGACATCAATCAGATTCGGCCCCTGAATGTCCTTCGCCGGATCCGACGCCTTGAAACGACGCCCACCAACCGAGTGACACTTCACACACAACGGGCCGTTCAGCAAATGCCACGATTCACTCAAATAGCTCTGATCCGCAGCCAGCAAGCCGCCAGCCGTCAGCTCAGCAGACTTCTCTGTCACATAATCAATGTCCTTCGGCCCCTGCTCTTCGTAGGGGAACTCGGCTCCGTCAACCGCCGCGAAGTAATTCGCCAGCACCCGTGCCTCCTGAGGACTCATGTTGAAACGAGGCATCCGCAGCACTGTCGTGTAACGAATCTTCCCCGGTTCCAGCAGGAACGAATACAGCCAGCTGGTCTGAACTTTAACCCCCTCCTGATACAACGGCGGAGGTGCTGCCTGCCACGAAAGCTTCCGCTGGTCAAACCGATAAGTCAGCAGCCTGTCCACAAGCAACTCGGCAAAGCTGCCCCCACGAGGACCCTGGTAGTCCACAAGGCGAGACTCGGCGAAAGACACCGGAGCACCCGGAAGCAACAGCTTAGGCTCGTCCGCAGTGCCGAAATCAACAGGCTCCCAAACCTCAAAACCATACTCACGCAACTCAGGATCCGTCTCCTCAGGATCCGGCTTCGCCGAGAGGAACCCATGGAAGCTGGCCAGCGGCATCTTCACCTTCTGACCGTCAATCTCATACTGCTTTTCACCTCCGGTTAACCCCCTGAACGGAGGTCGCACCTTGAGCAGCATGTCCAGCGCGGCCGGGTGGTCCGCAGCGTCCAAAGGAGTCGACTCGAGACCCGCAAGATCCGCCGCGAACGTGACCTTTGGCAGTTCAACCACGTGACAACCTGTGCAGTTGTACTTCGCCAGCAGAAACTCACCCTCGATCCGAGTCTTCTCTCGCTCCGGCGGCGAGTACACATACTGGGATGCAGGCGGCTCAGCCACCAGCCCCAAAACAAACGTGGCAATCGCCTCGATCTCATCTTCCTTCAAAGGGAACTTCGGCATCCGCAAACGCTCGTCATACCCCTTCGTAGTCGTTTTCTCGAAGTCATAAGTACGAGGACCTCGCAGCTTCTGCCAGATGAAGCCCGGACGACCATGACGCTGCAGACTGTCATAGAAAAATGAAGCCGACATCTCACGAGCTTCCTGTTCCTCAGTGAACTGGCCCTTTTCGGCCCCGCCTGCCGCCGCTCGCTTGCGAGCATTCACGATTCGCTCAGCCGTGCTGCCATGTGCAGAACCAGCCGCTTCGCCATGATGATGCAGGTACTCTTCAATGTGCTCAAATCCCAGCTTACTGGTGTCCTTGCGACCCCAGTCCTGCAACGCCACACCGATCGGACGAGCTTCCTCATAGCCAGGCATATCGTGACAGGCGTAACAGCCATATCGGGAAATCGTCTTGCGTCCCACGTACTGCAGTTTCATCTCACGCCACTGGGCCGCGTCAGCAACGCCAGCACCATCCTCCGTGGCCAGCACGGTCTCGTCACCAATCACTTCTGACTTCTTCTGAGGAAATGTCATACCAGAAATAATCTTCCTGGCGGCATCTTCCCCAAAGCGACTTTTCTTCAGATACAGCTCAACAAGCTTGTCCAGTTCAGCATCCTCGACAGTCGCTACAGGGAAGTTCCCCGGTTCACCCTGCTTCAGCAGAAACGCCGTGATGTCCGCAGCCGGATCGATCTGGGTAGAGCCATCCGCATCAAGATACGTATCCAGATAAAGGTTTGGCATCTTTGTGCGTTTGTGATAGCGCTCCGGCTCACGCAGCCACGTGTACAGCCAGTCGCTGAAAGCAGGGTCGTCAGCATTACGCTTGACCTTCTGGTGGATATCACTGATGTTCGGACCGAAATCCGCCGTCGCTTCCGGGGCAGCAGCGTGCGAATGACACGACAAACAGCCTCGTTCAACAAACAGCCTCTCACCCCGCTCAGCGTCAGCCTGATACCCCGAAGCAGGCTTCAGCAGATCCAGCTGCTCTGACGTTGAAAGCAGCACGGACGCAATCCCCGCCAGCTCGGCTGCTTCGAACTTCTTCGTCTGCCCCTGATCGTCTACACCCAGATGATCCGTCAGGCTAAAGAACTGAGGCATCTTTGTCGTCGGTCGGTACCGCGTCGGAATCTCAGTCCAGTACTGGATAAACTCTGAAGTGGTCTTTGATGCAATGTGACGCAGGCTGGGGCCGACCTTCCGGTACTTGCCAACCTTCGATGTCGGATCAGCAGCAGCCTCCGCTCGTGCCTGCTCTGTCTGCGGCTCCAGACGCATGTCAGGTCCAATGGCATTTCCGCCGTCAAACCCATGGATTTCATGACAGCCATAGCAGCCGTACTTCTGAATCAGCGTCCAGCCACGATGTGCCTTTGGAGCAGATGCACCAAACTTCGGATGCACGCCCAGCTCAGTCACACTGTGATGGCACTTGATGCAGGTCGACTCGATAAAACGAGACGGCTGCATCGGATACTCCCAGAAGTGGTTTGGGTGAAACCCGTATTCATGATGCCACTCTTCCGCAAGATGCGGGTCATTCGGAGTATGCTCAGCATTCGCAAAACTGGTTCCTGAACCCTGGCCGTCGTGACAGATCGTGCAGCCAAATGTTCCCACCGGGTGAGGGCTGGAAGCAGAACAGTACAGATCGGTATTGGGATGAGTAGAAAATGGCTGCGGGAACGCCGAAGCAGCCACCCAGTCAGCAACGTTGCTGGTCGCAGGATGCCCGGCCGGATAAGCAGGAACGCCACCCGGACCAGTTTTGTCGATGTTCTGGTGGCACGTACGGCACCGATCAAAACGAGCAATCTTCGCCATCCCCAATGTCACTTCGAGCTTCGGAACCCAGTCCTGCACGATCTTCAGGTGCGAATTGAAACCGTCAATAATCGGCAGTTCCATCAGCGACCGCTTCAGAGCGGAAATCGTGCTGCTGGGGCGAATGTTCTCGAGGGCGGCACGCATCCGGTCAGCCTCAGCAGTCAGCTTGCCCTGAGCCACAGTCAGCTCATCCAGCTTTGCCGTCAGCTGCTTCGAGCGACCAGCCAGTTCGGCGAGGAGTTCTTTCTCTGCGTCCAGTTTTCGCTGCAGTTCGTCACACATGCCCTGACGACGCCGGTATTCTTCCAGACGAGCATCCTTCAGGGTGTCGGCCAGAGCATCGCGAACCGCGAGGTCATAATTGGCACGAGCCTCGTCACGGTCAGAATTGCGAAACTTGAGGTCCACCTCAATAGCTTCAACGACACGCTCTTTAGCCGCCAGATCCGACAGCAGTGTCGCCTGCTCCGCCTGCTTTGCGGCAACCTCAGCGCCGGAATCCTCAATCTGCTTTGCAATCTCGTCCCGCTTCGAGACAAAATCAGCAGACTCGATCTTGCGCAAATCCCTCTCGCGGATCTGCGAATCAATCTCGAAGACGGTGCGCTGCACGTCACGCCACTCGTCGTTTTGATCCTGCCGCAGCATGGCATAGACCGAAAGCAGCATGACTGCACTGCTGACAGCAAAAACTGCATGCAGCGTTTTCTGATTCCAACGAAAATCATCTGTTGCTGGCATAGCTCTGGCTGGGCTTTTGGCCCGTCCTCAGCGAATGAAGAAATGAATCTGACAGCCCACACACCAACACCGAAGCACTGCACTCAGTTCGCTTCAGTCAGATATTGAAAAACCACTCAGGAATACCGACGATATATTTCAGCGAGAACGCCCATCGCAACAACATCTTGATGGGCAGAATTGCCATCCACAGGATCAGATTACTGAAGACCAGAAACCTGATCACACCCATTCTGGCAAAGTAAGTCCGCAAAATGGTCAAACCCATAATGGGAGGAAGCACAGCGAAGTAACCAATGATCAGAATAATCCCAGGCAGCTCACGCAGCAGAATCCGGTCAATCGTGGTGCCCTTCGGCACTCCGGAACCAAGGCCATCCCAGAAGAACTCACTCAGATTGACGTTGTTCGCAGCCTCAACCTTGTGCACATCCCAGTACTCGTAGATGCCGAAAAAGTTCCAGTTTGGTCCCCGCAGAAAAGTCCCCAGTACGATCAAAGCCACCCACAGCGGCAGAAACCCGAACAGGAACGTAGACACAGCAAAAGCACGTTCCTTGAACGAGTAATAGCCATTCCCTCGCTTATTGAAGTCAATGTAAGGAACCGCCATCAAACCACCCAGGATGATGCTCGGCAGAACTACACCCGCAAGCCACGGGTCAAAATAAACCAGCATCTCCTGTAATCCCAGAAAGTACCACGGGGCTTTCGATGGATTGGGAGTCTTGATTGACGAACCAGGCTCTTCCAAAGGAGCCTTCAGGGCAATTCCCCAGAAAATCAGTACAGCCGTCAGCACAACCATGCAGATCAGTTCAGTGTATACAAGGTCCGGCCAAACCAGGACCTTCTCGTTGTTCTCCTGCTCAAACAGCGGACGACCTTCAGCAATCCGGCGGTCATTGTCCACGGCTCTGCGGAAATAAATCCAGGTGCAAAAGGCAACGATGAACAACATCGCCACGATCGGGACGTTGTCAGGCTTACCCACAATCTGCCGGAAGTCGTAGTCAGTCAGGCTTAGACCCATGAACAGCAAAGAAACGTTCAAAAGTACCCACGACACCCGAGGCTTCGTCCACCATTCGCGCAACGCAATCAATGCCCAATAGCCAAGGATCGACAGTACAAAGAACAGAACAGGGTTCGAGAAGTACCGGTCGAACGGATCCTTGAACCACGAAGGCATCGAGATCAGAAAGCCGTCCGGGGGATACGTGAAATGGTAAGCCGAGACCATCATCAGGATCGATGAATAGGTCGCCCAGAGTGCCGCTTTGGGCAGTCCGTTCGAAAACTCACCGTCCTCATTATAACTTCTGACAGTCCATGCCAGATTCATGAGGAACATCAAGAGGTAATACCAGCCCAGCCCAATCAGTACGCTGGCGGTCAGGTCCGGATGAGCATTCAACATCGAGAAGCACCCAGCTTACAGAACCCCGAAGGTCGACTGACAGACACTGCTGACCGACGCCCCCACTGCCGAAACTCACCACAACCCACACAACCAGAATGCCGCAAACAGCAGCGTCAGAGCGGCTGACTGATACCGCCGTCCTTACGAACACGCCAGAAGTGAATTGCAATCAACAAACTCACAACCAGCGGAATTGCTACGCAATGCAGAATGTAGAAGCGATTCAGAGTCGCCTCGCCCACAAACCGACCGCCCAGCAACAAAAACTTTGCGTCCGATGCGTTCGTAATCAACTCATAGCCGCTGGTATTGAACACCTGGAAGCCTGGACCTTCCACTCCAAGGAACGGTGTCGCCTTGGCCATGTTCGACCCCACTGTGATGGCCCAGATGGCCAGCTGGTCCCACGGCAGCAGGTAACCGGTGAATGACAACAACAGCGTCAGAACCAGCAGCAACACACCAATGACCCAGTTGAATTCACGCGGCGGCTTGTAACTGCCAGTCAGAAACACACGATACATATGCAGCCACACCGTGATGACCATCGCATGAGCCCCCCAGCGGTGGATCTCACGCATGATCCCCAGCGTCTGCACGTCACGCAGAGCCTGAATGTCGTAGAAAGCCCAGTCCAGCGTTGGCCGATAGTAAAACATCAGCAGCACACCGGTAATGGCCTCCACCAAAAACAGAAAAAACGTGATGCCACCCATGCACCACGTATAAGACAAAGCAATCCCCTGCTGCTTGATTGAGACAGGGTGGAGATGCAGGAAGAAGTTCGTCAGCATCACCACAACACGGTTACGACGGTCCGTCGGAGCCGGGTGACGAAACACACTCTTCCAGATTTGCGAGTTACGAATATAGTCGCCGACAGACACGTGAAGCCCTCAGTTCTTTCGGTTCCCTGACACACAGTGCAGCCAGGCAGGTCGCCCCGATCACACCGCTCTGCTTACCCCAGATACCCGCCCAGTGGCTATTAGCAAAAAACCTTCCCGATACCACTACCACCGCACATCGCTTCAAAAACCAACCACAGTGAATGTTCAACGCAGCGAGTTTCTGAACGTGGCAAACCCAACGGCCTGCTAAACAAACGATGACGGATTCGTCCACTGCCCCAGTTCACGCTGGAACTTCACGCTCTTGTCCACTTCCAGCATCCCGTCTTCAGCCAGCCTGAGCCCTACACGCTCGAGCGGCCTGGGTGCCGGACCTTCAAAATTGATCCCCGACTTGTAAAAGCCTGAACCGTGACACGGACACTTGAACTTCTGCTCGCCCTCAAGCCAGTTTGGAGTACACCCGAGGTGCGTACAGACGGTACTGAGCGCATAAATTGAACGAACGCCGTCCACCTCTGAATTCACCACCCAGATGTTGAACTGTGCCTGCCACTTGGTCGAAACCGTTCCCGGAGCATAGTCCGTGGGAGGACCAATCTTGAATTTTGTCGGCGGTTCAACCAGCACGTTCGGCATCATGAACCGAGCCAGCGCCAGACCTGACGCTGCGGCAGCACCACAGAAACTGCCCCACGCTATGACCAGCGGGCTGAACAAAGTACCCACGATGGCGCCGACAGCAGAACGGCGAGCTACCTCAGGAGCCGCCGCGGAAGCCGCTGCAGCTTTGCCCGGAAGAGGCTTCGACGGCAGAACAACCTTTGGGGCCGCCGGCACACCCGCTTCTGCGCTGCGAGCAGCCTTGATCATTTCTGCAGGCGAAAGCCCGGCCGGCTTCGCTGCCTCTGACCTGACAGCCGCAGGTGCGGCCGTCACTGTGGCAGCAGCAACCGCCGCAGCAGCAGGTGCCGCAGACGCAGCCGGTTTTGCCTGACTGCGGATCGAAGCCATGATGCTGGCAGGTGACCCGCCAGCAGCAGCCGGGGCCGGCTTCGCAGCCGGAGCAGCCGCCGGTGCGGCAGCAGCCGCACCCTTCGCACCGCCACGAATCGCCGCCATGATGTCAGCCGGAGATCCCGGTTTCGCAGCCGGGGCAGGCGGAGCCACAGGGGCAGGCGGAGCCACAGGGGCAGCCGGAGCAGACGCAGCCGCCGCAGGCACCGATTCCGAAACAGGCTCTGCAGCCGGCTCAGAAACACCGCCGGCAGCCGCAGCAGCTTCAGCTTTCTGCTTGCGGATCTTCGCCAGAATGTCGTTCGAAGAGGGCTTCGGATCGCTCATTTAATCCCGCCAGACGACAAGAAAAGGAGGAAAGGACTAATCCGCGAAATCGCCAAAGTCGCAAGTTCCTGGCAGAAGCACAATTTGGGCGAAGAATTCGGGACAGGACAGGCGATTCTGTCTCTGCAGTTTCGGACTGACAAGGTGGTCAAAACATACCCGTTTTCTTTTCTCAGAGGCAGGAAGCAAAGTTTGAGCATTCCCCGTGGGCGGGAATGTGTCGGATCCTGCCGATCGTCAAATCGCTCACACATTCGTTCAAAACACGCTCACGCAACCGTTTTCCCGCGGTTCACGATGACCTTCTCTCGCTCTCGCTCTGGTCCAGCTGACGCCACGCATCAGGCAGAAAGTCCAGCAGGTCCGAAGCAATCAGGGCCCGGCGAGTCCACCGGTCGGCGGCCGCATCACCCGCCAGTCCATGCGCACAAACCGCGATCGCCGCAGCCTCAAATCCCGCCAGCCCCTGCCCCAGTAAAGACACCACAATCCCCGTTAAAACATCACCGCTGCCAGCGGTCGCCATACCCGAGTTTCCAGTCGGATTCACCCACGCACGCAGACCGTCCGTGACCACCGTACCCGGCCCCTTCAACACCACCACAGCCCCCGACTGCCGAGCGAATTCAGACGCCACACCCACACGATCTGCCTCAATCTGCGACACATCCAGCCCCGTCAGCCGCGAAAACTCACCCGGATGAGGCGTCAGCACGATCGTTCGCCCGGCCCTCGCCGAACCACCCGCCAGCAGCAGACGCTCCGCCGCCGCCAGGTTCAATGCATCCGCATCCAGCACCAGCGGACATTCACAGCTCTCCAGCAGGCCCCGCACCAAACCCAGCTGGGCTGGCCCCTGGCCCAGCCCTGGACCCGCAGCGACCGCATCCCGGCCCCTCCAGATCTGCCGCAGCTGAACGTCAGCCACCGGCAGCAGGCCAGCTGCCGAGTCCGCAAGGCCGCAAGTCATCACGCACGGCTCGTACATCGCCACCAGCGGCTGAATTGCAGCCGGCACCACCGCAGTCACCAGCCCAGACCCCGCCCGCAGCGCCGCCACAGACGACAGGCACACCGCACCGCTCATGCCCACTGAACCGCCCACAATCGCCACTTTGCCAAATGTTCCCTTGTGGCCTGCGGCTGGCCTCGGCGATAACGCCGGCAGACCAACTCCCGCGATCGCCGGGTCGAATTTCATGACTTCTCTCCTGTGACTCCCGGCCGGTCCGGCGGCACAACTCGACGACGCAGCGTCGCTCCCCCGGTCAGATTGACCACCTCGCGAAATCCATGCTGCAGCAGAATTCGCTGCGCCGCATGAGCCCGTACGCCCACCCCGCAACTCACTACCGTTGGACGCTCCGGGTCCAGCTCAGCCAGACGCTCTCGCAACTCGTCCAACGGAATCGCAAGCACCTGTGTCCCCGCCGTTAAAGGCGCCCGCGCAACCTCCGCGGCCGTCCGCACATCCACGACCTGCCAGCCCGTCAGGTCTGATTCCACATCCAGCATCGCGCCCCAGCCGTCCAGTTCGTTGCAGGCCACAAACGCCGCCTGATGCAGCGGGTCACGAGCCGCTCCATAAGGCGGCGCATAACACAGATCGAGCCCCGCCACATCCCGTACCGTTCCGCCAAACGCCAGCACCGTGGCCAGGACGTCAATTCGTTTGTCCACCCCGTCCGCTCCGGTCGCCTGTGCCCCCAGCAACCGCCCAGTTCCAGACTCGTACACCAGCTTCAGCGTCAGCAGCGCTGCGCCTGGGAAATAGCCGGCATGCTGACCGGCAATCACCGTCGCACTCCGACAGGCCAGCCCGCCGCGACGGGCCGCCCGCACACTCAGCCCCGTCATCGCAGCCGTCTGCCCAAATACGCGTACAACTGAGGTCCCCATAACCGGACGCATCGCCGCACACCTGCCGGTCACCGCATGCTCTCCAGCCAGTCGCCCCGCACGATTTGCCGGCCCCGCGAGCGCCACGCGAGCCGTCCCGCCAGATGGTCCCCACGCATACTCCACCGCATCTCCAGCCGCATAAATCAACGGATCCGAAGTCTGCAAAAACTCGTTCACACGAATCCCGCCGGCAGGCCCCAGCTCCAGCCCGCTGGAAACAGCCAGACCGACATTCGGACGAACCCCAATCCCCAGAATCACGAGGTCCGCCGGCAGCTCTGTACCGTCCGACAACTGCACTCCCGCAACACGACCACCCTGCTCGACAATCCCCTGCAGCCCCCTCCCCAGCCAAACCTGTACACCATTTCTTGTCAGCTCTTCCTGAATCGCCGTTGCCATGTCTCCGTCAAGTGGCGGCAGGACCTGCGACTGCAGCTCCACCACCTGCACCGCAAACCCCTGCCTCACAAGCTGTTCCGCCATTTCCAGACCAATGAATCCGGCCCCGGCAACGACCGCCCGACGCGGCCCCTGCGGAGCTGCATCCACAGCCGCCCGAATTCGATCCATGTCCACCGGATTACGCAGACTGTACACCCCTTCGGCAGTCACTCCCGGCAACGGCGGAACAATTGCCGCTGCACCCGGTGAAAGAATCAGCCTGTCCCACGACAGCTCATACTCGCTGCCATCCCCCAGACGCCGAACTCGCACCGTTCGCGCCGCACGATTCACTGCAATAACCTCCGAATGCTCTCGCACGTCGATTTTAAAACGAGTCCGCAGCAGCTGCGCCGAAGCAACCATCAGCTTCGAACGGTCGGCAATCTCGCCGCCGATGTAATAGGGCATACCACAGTTCGCAAACGAAACATCTCCGTCGCGTTCCAGCAGAATAATCTCTGCCTGCTCACTGCAACGTCGAGCCCGAGCTGCCGCCGATGCTCCGCCCGCTACGCCACCAACAATCACCACCCGCAGTGATTCCCCGCCCATCTCTCAACCCGCTTTCCCTAATGCCACAAAGCCCCCACAATTCACCAGATCACGGCAACAGTGTACCAGCCCCCGACGCACACCTGCCAGACTAAGCTGCTGCCCGGCCGGAACCGTCTGCGCCGGCAAACCCGGCATGCAGTACGCTGTATGCACCACCAGCAGACAAAAGCTCCCGGTGAGTCCCGCGTTCCACAATTCGCCCGTGATCCAGCACCAGCACCTGATCAGCCCGCCGAATCGTACTCAGACGGTGTGCCACCACGAAGGATGTCCGACCACGAATCAGCCGCTCCAGAGCTCGCTGCAGCCTCGCCTCCGTGCCACTGTCAATGCTGCTGGTGGCCTCGTCCAAAATCAGTATCGCCGGGTCTGCCAGCAGAGCTCGCGCAAAACAAACGATCCGCTTCCGGACATCCAAACCGAATGTTGTCAGCTACCGTATCACTGAACAGAAAATTCTGCTGCTGCACCATGCCCAGCTTTCGATGCAGTGACTGATCCTGCAACTGCAAAATATCCAGCCCATCCACCAGCACTTCGCCCTCAGTTGCCCGGTAAAATCGAGCAATCAGATTGATGATCGAAGATTTACCGCTGCCGGTGTGCCCAACCAGTGCAATCATCTGACCAGGCTCTGCCACAAAACTGATCCCTCGCAGCACCACCCTGCCTGGCTCATAGCCAAAACTCACACCGCGGAACTCCACATGCCCGCGGATCGACTGCAAGTTCACCGCGTCCGTAACACTCGAGTATTCCAGGCAACACTGAGCCGTCGATGAAAATGGCGATTGATCAGCCAGATCACGGGTGCCAGCAGCAGCACAGTCAGAAACAGCACCCGGTCATACCACAGCATTGCCGCTGCCGCAATCAGCATCTGCACGAACTGCACCAGAGATACGAAAAACACATCCTGAACACCGACTCGCACACCTTCCAGATCCGACGTCATCCTGCTGACAACCCGGCCGACCCGATTGGTGTGAAACCACCGCATCGGCATGGTCTGAATGTGCCGAAACAGACGACAGCGCAGATCGCAGACAACCGCCTCACCAGGCTCCAGCGCCAGCCGCTGACGGTAATGCAGCACCACCTGCGTGCTGACAGCCAGCGCCGCAAAGGCAATCGCCCCGACCGCGATTCCCGCCGCGTCACCCACAGCAATCGGCCCACGAATTACGGCAGCCACAAGGCCGGTCAGAGCCGGCAGCTGCACAGCTCGGGTCAGCACAGCCAGCAGCAGCCAAAATCGCTGCCGACGCCAGCGGTCCGTCGACGCAAACAGGCGAGCAATCAGACGCAGATCCAGAGGCCGCTGACGCTCGTCCTCTCGATCGATCTGTCGAGTCAAAGTTCGCCGCAATTCCGCCAGCGAAAGTGTCACTCGCTCCAGAGACTCCTCCGCAGATTCGGAAACAGCCTCATGCCCGCCAGACTGCAGCTCCGCCAGACTGCAGCTCCGCCAGACGCCGAAACCACGTACTGCGTTCCAGCAGCTGCTCGGCCGTCCCCTCAGCCGTAACCTGACCACCCGAAAGATTCGCAACATGCTCACCTACGACAGAGTCATAGCCGTCCGGGAGCCCGCAAATGAACTCATGGGCCGATGCACTCCAGGCCGCACTCTCGATGTCCTCGCGAGCAGCCTCCGGGGCACCAAAGGCAATGTTCTCAGCAATCGAGCTGCCAAACAAAAAACTGTCCTGAAAAACCAGACCTGATGCCGCTCGAACATCCGCCAGACGCAGATCCCGCAACGGTCGGCCATCAATCAAAATCTCGCCGCGGGTCGGGTCATAAAACCGCTTCAACAGCATCAGCAGCGTCGTCTTGCCCGCACCCGTGGGCCCGGTAATCGCCACACACTCGCCCACACGCAGCTTCAGACTGATGTCTTCCAGCACAGGCTGGTCCGGTACATACCCGAAACTGACAGATCGAAACTCCAGTGATTCACGCACACCCGACAAGTGACCCGCTGATTCAGCATCACGGATCTCCTCTGGCTCATCCAGTATCTCAAAAACTTGCCCCGCACTCGCCAGACTGCTCTGCACACTGTTCACAATGCCCGTAATATGAGCCACCTGCGCTGCAAACTCCTGCAGCAGTCCGGCAAATACGAACAATCCTGAGCCCAGCGACAATTGCCCCTGAATCACCAGACGACCACCATAGCCAATCAGCACCAGCATGTTCAGCTGGGTCAGCAGCCCCATCAGCGGCTGAAATGTTGACATACGCTGAAAAATTGAGAGTTTCACGCTGCGAATACTCTCATTGATGATCGAACTGCTCTGACCGGAATCATAAAAACGAAAGCTCAGTCGCTGCAGCCGGGCATAAATCTCCGTTCGCAGCTGCAGCAGCACACGCTGAGACAATGCCGCTGACGCAACCGCAGCCGCAGACTTCAGCACTGCCGATAACACCGCACCTGCCAGCACTGCGGAAGACAGCAGCACAATCACAGTAAATGCAGACCAGTCTGCACCAGCCTCGCCAGCAGTTGCCCCGTCGAATACCTCAGCTCTGAATTCTGCCGCTCCATCAGTCCCGACTCCGCCCGGCCCTCGAACCAACCCCCGCAACCCGCGAACGTCGGCCCCTCTTAATGCTTTTCAGGCAGTCAGGTCCAGAGGAAAGAAGTTTTCCTGAGCAGCCTCCGGCACGGATTCCCAAACGCCCCGCAAAACGAAACACCGAGATCGGAAAATAACGCCGAACCCAGTCCCCATCCGGCCTGCTCTGCATTCACCCGCATGCACCCTCCAGAACACACAACAGCCACAGCCGCTCTACGCCGCACGCTTAAGAACCGACTGCCCGGGAAAACGGCCCAGCAGAAACTGAGCCGCCTGCTCACTGGCCCCGGCCGCTGCCGTACGGTCCGCCAACTCAGCCATCTCGGCCTGCACCCGCTTCAGTTCACCCGAATCCCCCAGCCATAACCCCAGCTGCTCCACCATCTTCACAATGTCCGACTCCGGATCACCGTTTGAGACAAATTCCGGCATCACCTCGCGATCAGCCATCAGATTCGGCAGACTGATCCAGCGACAAAGCATCAGGAAACGTGCAAAAAAACGACCAACGGTGGGCACCCGATACAAAACAATCCCAGGCTTGCGCCGCGCCAGAAGCTCCAGACTGATCGAACCACTCACCATCAGACAGCAGTCTGCCGCTTCAATGACCTCCGAAGCTGCACCAGTAAAATACCTGAGCGGCAAATCCAGCCCGCTGACAGCCTGCAGTTCCTGGCACCGCAGCCGCTGCTCGTCACGGTAACAGCCCACAGCCCAGCGTGCCTGCGGATATCGCACCGCCAGCCTGCGCACAACCTCCATCATCACTGGCCAGTTCTTTTCGATTTCATGCCCGCGAGACCCCGGCAACAGAGCCACCAGCGGCCCCGCACCAACAGCCAGCTCCCGCAGCACATCCTGATCCAGAGCCCGCTCACGCACCTGATCGAAAAATGGATGCCCCACCCACGAACACGAAATCCCCCGCGCCTTGTACCAGTCGTACTCAAAGGGCAGGGCACACAACACATGATCAACCCAGCGACGCACCTTCCGAATCCGCCACGGCGCCCACGCCCATAACTGCGGTGGCAGGTAGTAATACACGGGAATACCGCGTTTCTTCGCCGCTCGCGCAATCCACCAGTTGAAACCCGGAAAATCCACCAGCACGACTGCGTCCGGAGGCGACCGATCAAAATGCTGCTCGGCCTCACTCACCAGCCGGTAAAACTGACGCACCAGCGGCAACACTCGCAAAAATCCCATCACAGCCAGTTTCGTCAGCTCGTGAAACAACTGACATCCAGCCTGACGCATCGCCGGACCGCCAAACCCCTCCACCCCAACAACTGGATTCAGCCGCTGCAAATGCGAAATCAGCCGCGCTGCATGCTGGTCACCGCTCGGCTCGCCCGCAGAAAAAAATATCCTCATCCCGCTCCCCTGCATCCTGCAGCCAGAAACACACCGGAAATTGCCCGCAGAACCGCAGACATCCGGAAACTCATTTTGACAGCCCATGGCAAAAACGTCTAGACTTCCTCCCAAAAGGATCGGCCCGCCGTCATGCGGCAGGCCCGCCAGCCTCCCAAGGATGCCCCTCCGGACAGGATGTCCCATGAAAATTGTCTGCATGATCCCGGCCCGCCTGCAGTCCACCAGACTGCCGCGCAAACTGCTCCTTAGCAACACCGGAAAACCACTGCTGCAGTACGTCTGGGAAACAGCACGCCGCTGCCCCGAATTCAGCGACGTCGTGGTGGCCACAGACAGCGAGGAAATTGCTGGAGTTGTTCGAGAATTTGGCGGACGAGCAGAACTGACCGGACATCACCACAGCGGCACAGATCGCATCGCTGAAGTCGTGAGACGCTGCTTCCCCGATGCTGATGCTGTCGTCAACCTGCAGGGCGACGAACCAGAACTGGATCCGGCCGTCGTCACGGCCCTCGTTCGAGAACTCGAACACGCCGGAACTGAAATGGCCACCGTCGCCTGCCCCATCCTGTCACCCGCTGTCCTGCGCGACCCATCCTGCGTCAAACTCGTCACAAACGCACTCGGACACGCGATGTACTTCAGTCGATCACAAATCCCCTTCACCCGCGATTCCGCCCCCGAACAGTTCTTTCGCGAAGGCGAACCCTCACCCTTTCTGCTGCACGTCGGCCTCTACGGATATCGCCGCGAATTTCTGCTGCGACTGACTTCGTTGCCACCGTCGCCGCTGGAACAGATGGAAAAACTGGAACAGCTGCGAGCACTGCAGGCCGGTGCCCGCATCGCTGTCGCTGTTGTTAACCACGCCGCCGTCGGCATCGACACACCAGCAGATTACGAAGCCTTTGTGCTCCGCCAGCAAACCCCTCCCATCCGACGGGCCGCCTGACCAGCACCCGCTGCCCACCCTGAACTTCCCTTCGCGGACTCGCATCAGACTGACTGCCTGCCGAGCACCGCACGGAAGCTGGAAAACAGCGTTTCTGCCGCTCACCACTGGGCGTCCAATCCCGGACCTCCCAAACACAAACGGCAGCGATCGGGCCGGAAAGCCCAAACTACGAAACAGCCACCGGGCAAACCTGGGACGGTGAAATGGTGTTAATCCCCCAGATAGTCGCGTTTCGCTCCGCGAAACGAACACCCCGCATTTTCCCTGCTGAAAACTGCAACACCTAACCCCTCCTCCCTCAAGCCAAAAACACCCCTGAACTCCCTTGTTGCCACCGTTTCGCCATCCCAACGCGAACCACCCCCGGCAGCTGCCTCCCTGTGAAACCATCAGAGTCCATCGCAGCGTGCAGATTCTCTCACTCAGCCACAGAGACCCAGAGAGGACGAAAAACGAGGGGCAGACCACTCGAAGTGCATTCCACTGCGAACTCACGCGGAAACCCTGGCCACCTGCAGGGGAGCCATGTTCTGACAACCTGCCCCGCAGCCACACAAGTCCTGATCGTCACCCCGCCTCGTACCCGAAAAACCACCCGCAGCATCACCCGCAGCTCACCCCAGCAGTCCGGACCACACGAACACGCAAACGACGAACAAATCGCACCTTAACCCCATCCTTTATCGTATCCATTCGTGGTTCAAAACCTCTCGCCACTCCCTTCCGCACCCCTCCCTCCTCCCTCCTCCCCCCGCTCAACTGAAAAGTGAAAAGTGTTCACTGTCCACTGACCACCAATTACCCTCACACCCAGTTCGTACTCGTACTCAGTCCGCCCTGGCGGACGGTACTCGTACTCGTACTCGTACTCGATTGCCGCCAGCAACGGCAGAACTCTGCAAAGAATTCAAATTCGAGCACGAGCACGAGTACGATGAACGACTCGAACCGTCCCCAGCCACGTTCGCGTCAATACGTGGCTGAAACACCGTCCGCTAATCCACTCAACACAGATTCAAGCCCCCTCTGTGCATCACCCTTCGCGGCTTCGCGGCTTCGCGTGAGCCTCACCCCTACTAACCACTAACCACTAACCACTAACCACTAACCACTAACCACTAACGGGGGCTGGGGGACACACCACTTCATTCCGCCTGCACTTGTGCTGCACGGATGCCGTTGCCACCCGCAGTGCAACAAATCGCACACCCGCGGACTCCCGTCCGCGGCTCGCCTGACCGAACACCGAACACCGAACACCGAACACCGAACACCGAACACCGAACACCGACAACTGACAACTCCCCTACCCCCGCCCCACGTACAGTTGCTCCGTCGGCAACACAATCGCATTCAAAAAGTTCACACCATCCGGCATGTCCAGCATCGCCAGCGCCGCACGCACGATGCTTTCCACAGACATCATCGGCTCGTCGTCAGCCGCCAGCCCGGATTCCAGCCGACGCTCAACCAGCACGTTCCCCGGATGCAGACACCCCACACTGATCCCCCACTGACGACCCTCCAGCGCCGCCGCCTGCGTCAGCCCCTCCACACCAAACTTCGCCGCCGTATACGCTGCTGAATTCAGTCGAGGACGCTGAGCAGAAATGGAACCAATGTTCAGCACCCGGCCACGCCCGCGAGATTTCATCTGCCGAAATGCCTCCCGCGTACACAGAAATGAACCCGTCAGGCAGGCACCTATCACCCTGTCCCACGACCCCAAAGACAAATGCTCAATCGCACCGCCATCAAATGCACCCGCATTGTTGACAAGCATGTCCGGAATACCAAAAGCTTCACTCGCCGCTGAAAACAGCGTCTCCACATCCCCTTCCACCGAAACATCAGCCACCACCGAACGCAATCGCTCACCACAAATCTCGCTCAGACGCTCCGTTGCCAGTCGCAGCTTTTGCTCAGAACGACCGCAAATCACCACCGCATCACCTCGCCGCAACAAAGCCTCCGCCAGCCCCAGTCCAATCCCGGAAGCACCGCCGGTAATTACTGCCGTTCGCGACATGAAGATTTTCCTTTCGATGGAACAAATGGGAAAGCCGATCTGACCGCCCGAGAATTTCAGACGGTTTTTTCAAAAGAAACGCGACTCTTCGCCGAACAGCGCCTATCAATGCTGTGTCCAAACCTTTTCCGATGCACAACAGTCGCATTGCACCATTCAGGATTTCTCACCATGAACACTGCCCCCGCTGCACCTCGATCCAGACCGCGACGAATCAAAATTCACAGCCCCCCGCAACCTCCGTCCCCGTCCCAGGACAGCTTCTATGCCCGGTTTTCTCGAGTGGCTATGCTGGAAACCATGATCGAAGTGCAGCGGATTCGGACTCGCCGTCGCCTCGTCGCCGGCTTCCTGCTGATCAGTATCGGAATTGCTGCTGTGACCTTCGCCCTGACCTGGTGATCACGAACTGCACGACAGCATCGAACAGCCCGCACGATGCCTGGCCCATTCCGGGCGCTTCGCCGCCAGATGCTCCTTGCCAGACTGTTCGTCATACGGATACTGCAGCACCTGCTGCAGCTCATGAATCAGCGAAACATCACCCTGCTCAGCCCGGTCAATCGCCATCTGTGCCAGGTAATTCCGCAGCACAAATTTTGGATTGGTGCGATTCATCAGTTCACGGCGGTCAGGCTCGGTCACCTGGCAGGCAACCAGAACGGCTCGATAACGCCGCAACCAGCTTTGCAGACTCGCCCGCACTTCCGGCCCCACTGACTCCGGCTGATACCAGCTGTCCTCCATGCAACTCAGTACCTGCTGCCATTCACTCACAGACAAATCCTCAGCCGCAGGACGCAGTGGTGCGGCTGCCAGGCGGCGATAGAAAATCGTCATGTCCGTCTCTGCCTGCTGCAGCAGCTCAGGCAGGGCGTCTGCCAGCTGTAGCACCGTCTCGTTCGGCTCCCTGATCCCGATTTTGGCAGCCATCATCTCCCGACACGCGAAATTGAATCGCTCTGAATAGGCGTCAATCCCGGACTGCAGTGGTTTGGTATCAGGAAACAACGGCACCAGCGCATTCGCAAACTGCAACAAATTCCAGAGCGCAATCTGCGGCTGCTGCCCAAAACAGTAACGACGACCGGCAGCATCGGTGGTATTCGGAGTCCATTCGGGATCAAAGTTCTCCAGCCACCCGTACGGACCATAGTCAATCGTCAGCCCCAGCACCGACATGTTGTCCGTGTTCATCACACCGTGTACGAAACCAACGCGCATCCAGTGCACCAGCAAATCCGCTGTCCGCACACAAATGTCGCGAAACCAGGCTTCCCGCAGCTCGTCTGTCGGAGCCGCCGTAATTCCAAAATCCGCCTGCAGACAGTAATCCACCAGTTGCCGCAAAAGCTCAATGTCACGCCGCGCAGCCGGCAACTGAAAGTTGCCGAATCGCAGAAACGTCGGAGCCACGCGGCACACAACCGCACCTGGCTCACGCCGCGGATTTCCATCATAGAACATATCTCGAGTCACCAGTTCTCCCGTCCCCGTCAGACTCAAGGCACGAGTCGTTGGTACGCCCAGAAAATGCATGGCCTCACTGCACAGGTACTCACGCACACTGGATCGCAGCACCGCCAGACCATCGGCCGTGCGGGAATAAGGAGTCGGGCCGGCACCCTTGAGCTGCCACATCCACCAGCGACCGTCCGGCCCCTGCATCTCACCCAAATTGATCGCCCGCCCGTCCCCCAGCTGCCCGGCCCAGTTGCCAAACTGATGCCCGCCATAACACATCGCAAACGGATCCATGCCTCGCAGCAGCCGATTTCCAGAAAGTACAGCCGCGGCAGTTTCTTCGGAACCAGCCGTCACCCCCAAAGTCGCTGCCAGATCATCCGACCAGGCCAGTAACCGCGGAGCACTCACCGGAGTCGGCAGCACCCTAGAAAAGGCCGCCCCACGCACCTGCCGCCGAAAATTTGCCGCCTCCGAATCCGCCGGCAAACCAGCCACGAACCGCCCCCGAAATTCCAACAAATCCAGACTCTGCAGGCTCATAACTCACCCCACCCGTCACAAAACATCAGGCCGGCAGTGATACCGCCCGCGGCAGAACTTCCAGCAGGCGATCAATCTCCGCATCGGTGCCAATCGTGATCCGCAGTCCGTCCAGTTCACCGCCGTCCGGCAGAGCCCCCGCAAATCGCATATAACGCACCAGCACCCGCTCCTGCTTCAGACGCTCGTAAATCATCCTGTGACCGACAGCCGTATGACTGGTCCAGAGAAAATTGGCCTGACTGGGATGCACAGTAAAACCCAGCGAGGGCAGGGCAGCAGCCAGCCTGGCCCGAGTCGACAGAATTCTGTCGCGATTAGCCTGCATCCACCCCTGATCCTCCAGTGCCGCTGTCGCCGCAGCAATCGCCACCGCATCACAATTGTAACTGTCCTTCACTTTTCGCATGCCGGAAATCAGCTCTGGAGACGCAATGCAGTAGCCAAAGCGAATGCCGGCCAGGCTGTAGGATTTGCTGAAGGTTCGAGTCATCACCAGACGCCCGTCGAATCGAGCGTCTCGCAAAAGCTCTGCACCCTGCGGCTGCTCAGCAAAGTCCCCATAGGCCTGATCCAGCACCAGCACCCCGTTGTCCGGCAGCAGCTCCAGCAATCGCTCTGTCGTCCAGCACGTACCCGTCGGAGAATTCGGGTTCGGAACAAAAAAGATCCGCAGCAGCTTTCGCAGCTCAGCGGCCTGCTGCGAATCCCACTGCCAGTCCCGACCCAGCAACAGACGCCGCACACCCGCACCCTGAATCTGCGCCAATGATTCGTACAACACGTAACTGGGATACGGATAACCAGTCTGCTGACCGGAATCGCAGAAAGAACGCATGATGATCGTCAGGTTTTCATCGCTTCCGTTGGCCGGCAGAATCCAGTCCGGATCAACCCCGTGCAGCGCGGCCGCTGCGCGGCGAAAACCTGTCGCATCAGGGTCCGGGTAAACATTCAGACGCCCCTCTGCCATCTGCCGGATCGCCGCTGCCACCCGCGGAGACGGCGGATACGGGTTCTCATTGGTATTCAGCTTGACCCAGCCGGTTTCCTGAGGCTGCTCGCCAGGGACATAACCGGCCATGCGATCAATTGCAGGACGAAAAACAGACACCATAGCTGAAGACCCGGAATTATCAGGAACCAAAAAAATACCGGACACACTGACGCGGCACCAGTGCCCCGCCAGCATCAAAGCGACACCCGACAGCCAGGCAAGGTTCGGCAGGACAAGCACACCAGCAGACGACTGCACTCATCGGCATCGCCGTCAGTGTCCCCGCTCAGACTGTTTCTGACAATCACCCGGCCCCCGATTCTGCAGCAGCGGAAGAATAGCACGAAACGGGAAAACAGACTGGCCGTACAGGCTGCCCAGATTCACCAGCCGGCATCGCCTCCGGCAAAATCCGCCGATCCACCACCAAACCGCAGCATTACCCACTACCAATTGCAAAAAGAACTTCCGATCTTCTGCACAGGCACAGAGATTGCTGCCGTCCGGCACCGCACGGAATGCAGTCACCTGGAATTCACCTGCGACCTCAAGACTTACCAGCACACAACAGAAACAGAACCATGAGACTTTTGATTACCGGCGGAGCAGGCTTTATTGGCAGCCACATCGCAGAGCAGGCCGTTGCCAGCGGCTGGACTGTCGCCGTAGTAGATGACCTCAGCAGTGGCCGTCGCGAAAACGTCCCCGCCAACGCCCGCTTCTTCCAGTGCGATATCCGCAACCTCGCCGGACTGCAGCAGGTGTTTGCTGACTTCCGCCCGGAACTCGTCAGCCACCAGGCAGCACAGGCCAGCGTCTCCGTCAGCGTTCGGGAACCCGTCCGCGATGCCGAAATCAATATCATCGGCTCAATCAATGTCATGCAGTGCTGCGTTCAGGCGGCAGTGCGGCAACTTGTGTTTGCCAGTACCGGCGGAGCAATCTATGGTGAAGTCCCGCCTGGCACCCGCGCATCGCTCGCCACCACACCGGTGCCCCAAAGCCCCTACGCCTGCAGCAAGTTTGCCGTCGAAAAATACCTCGAATCCTTCCGTCGCGAACACGGACTGAAATCCACCGTGCTGCGCTACGCCAATGTCTACGGGCCCCGCCAGGATCCCCATGGCGAAGCCGGCGTCGTGGCCATCTTCTGCAACCGAATGCTGGCTGGCGAACCGGTTAGTGTCTTCGCCCGCAAAACAGCCGGTGACCCAGGCTGTATTCGCGATTACGTCTTTATTGCCGACGTGGTCAAAGCCAACATCGCCGCCATGCAGGGACAGATCCCGGATGCAGTCCTGAACGTCGGGACCGGCATCGAAACCAACACCCTGCAGCTCGCCGAACAACTGAAACTGATCCTGCAAAGCGCCAGCGAAATCCGCTTCGGAGACATCCGCCCCGGAGATGTCGAACGGTCACTGCTGGACGCCGACCGTTTCCAGCAGCTGCTGGGCACCGCAACCACTGTACCAGAAGGACTGCAGCAGACCGCCCGCTGGTTCCGCGAACATCCACGAATCTGAAACGAACCAGACCCGTCCGATCAGAATTCGCAGAAACTCCTATTTCAGCAAAAACCACTTCCTTCGTACACTCCCGGACACAAAGATCAACTCACCGAAAACTCTGATGATGTCAAACGTCATTCCTTAAGACTACGGCACTCAGATTGCAATTGAATCTAAACTCCAACGTCGCTAGTTGCTCGCCAGAAAGCTGCCATCAAAACCCATGCAACTGCTGTTTTCTCCTGCATGATCGGTTCTTCCGTGCTGTACCAATTCATCTCACGAGTGTCAGTCAGCCATCTTGCCCTATGCTTACCTGCACAGTCGCCCTGTGCTCGAGGCACCCAAAAGAGAGGGCCCCTGCTAAGTTTCCTTAGCGCATCGCTTATCATTCTGTGTTGTCAACCAGTATTCTCTGACACAATCGTTCTTGACGATTTCAGCACAGGCATCAACGGCACAGTCACTTTCTCCCAGGTGGTAACCCCAGGTACTTCTCCCGCAGGCAACGCATCAACTCTCAACACGGTGAGATTCCGCAAAAACACAAGGGCAACCTGGACCGACTCCCGTTCAGCACCCGCATCAATGCTGTGGGATTCGCGATCAGCCAACTTCTCTCGCATCGATACCGGAGTCGCTAATCCTACAACCAGCGTGGCAATTAATGCATCTGCCTCCAGTGCCCTCGATATAGTCAACCCTGACGACGCATCCGCGGTCACTTCGGTCTTGACCTACCGGAATTCGGGGGCAGCGACCGCAGTAGATCTTTCATCTATGGCAACATTCAACATCGACGTCGTTGCCATCGACCAGGATGTATCCACGACCTTGACACTCCATGACAACAACGGTAACACTGGATCTGGCACCTTTTCCCTCTCAACCGCGACTCTCGGACGGCAATCCCTTAGTCTCGCATCCATTTTTTCTTCCATCAACTCGTCTCAGGTTGTTCGGGCCGATTTGACATTCACCGTCCCTGTTGGTGGCGACATAAAACTGACCTCGCTGTACTTTGCCCCAGTGCCGGAACCCTCCGTGATCTTCTTCGCCACAATCACCTTAGCTGCGCTGGCGATACGACGCCGACGTTTCGTCTGGAACGCCTGCAGCAGGCAGGTTACTTCTGCGGATGGCAGAATCTGATCCTTCTCGCCACCAGCACAGCGGGATTTGACAGTCGTCAGCGGACTCTTCACCCCGGAAACTGCGGTTTCAGAACGCTCAGGCAAGGGAATACTGACCGTCAATGGATTGCTCGCCGAAAGCATCCGTGCGCCCACTCAGTGAAAATCATTCAGGGGCACCTTTTGCCGTCATAATCGGTTTTCGGTGACAGCACCTGCTGTCCCCCTCGCCTCCATCAAAGCCAGTGTCGCCACGCGGGGCCTTCTCGACAACTTTGGCAATCCGCACGCAAGCCCGGCAAAAGCATGCCTGAGGCCACACTCCGGCCCCCGGGAAAGCCGCACCACCCGAATATCCGCTGCAACCGTTGCAAAGTTGCCTCTCTCTGTTTGTCCCGCCGTTGGCCTTTGGCATCATTTGTTGCACTGACTCTCCACCGGGGGAGGCCTAACGTCAACAACATAACAAATTCCTCCTGCGTGCCCCGCTTTGAAAAAAAAGATGTGAGGTTTACTGCGCAGAAGGTCTGCCCCCGCCTCAGCACAGACTAACCTTCACCTGCACGGAGAGGGTCCGATTACTACCCGTCACCCCTGCCTACGGAACTAATCAGCGCGTAAGGAATTGACACCATGAGCAAACAGTGTTTCGTTCGCAGTCAGATTCTGGCAGCCTGCCTGCTGGCAGCATTCTGCGAGATCGCCTCGTCAAAGGGCGACATTATCATCCTCGACGACTTCTCGACCCCTCTGCAATTCAACGATGGCCAGTTTTCCAGATCGGACAGCAGAAACGATTTCTGGGCCCCGGATGTTGTAATTGCACCCGATGTCACAGCGTCATGGTACGATGTAGGCGCTGGGATTCTGGGCGGGCGCAGAAATGTCGAGGCCAAAAACGCGGCAGACTCCAGCCAGAGTTCAACGATCTCCATCGATAACGGTTTTCTGTCCGTAAATTCACCATCCTCCAACTTCCTCTGCCTCTCTTGTCTGTCCTACAATTTCACCGGAATCGACGTCGCTTTCCACCACGTCTTCCTGATCAACATCTCTTCTATGGATCCGGCGGCGCTCGGCAACATAGCGGGTATTCTGAAAATCAAAGACAACGTCGGAACAATGGCCATCGGAACCATTCCTGCTGCAAGCTTAAAAGTCGGATCAAACAGGTTCGAACTCTCAGGCATGTCCAACTGGTCAAGTCTCAATAAGACGAACGTCACCTTTGCAGAATTATCATTCACCACCGCCACGCCGGCGGCTGACTTCGTCGTTGGCAGCATCGCCTTCACCACCAATCCAGAGCCCACAACCTTTACGGTCATGCTTGCAGGTTTCGCGTGCTTCGCGTGCACAGGGCTGAGAAAACGGTGGCTACATAACCGTAGAAAAGTGACCGCAGACTGAGCCTGAATCACTTCCTGATTCTCCTCAGACACTACCCTCAAATACCAACAGCGACTGAAGGGAATCGAACCCTCACCAGGAGCTTGGGAAGCTACTGTGCTGCCACTACACCACAGTCGCAAATCGAACAGCACCGAAATATAGACGCTCCCGGAAAGCAGTGCAACCGCGAGCCGTCAGCCAGTCACACCTTCCCAGGAAGG
>Ga0172373_10001278_pt1 | contig 40946 bp, 38 predicted proteins | sample Lak10m_2_FD_114546 | JGI IMG/M metagenome (GOLD analysis project Ga0172373, IMG submission 114546) | Freshwater microbial communities from Kabuno Bay, South-Kivu, Congo - kab_092012_10m | ecosystem: Environmental > Aquatic > Freshwater > Lake | place: Democratic Republic of the Congo... | reverse complement strand
TCAAACATTCCTTTAAATCCTCCGATTTTAAACCCTTGTTTAATGCCAATTTCAGCACTCCATCCATTTTCCGGTTGTAGCTGATTGTTAGGATATAATTTCAACGAACTTACATTAGTTGCAATATATTTTTCTGCAATGGATGGAAAACGATAGCCTTGTCCGAACGAAGAACGAATAAAAGTATATTCAAATAACTGATAATTGATGCCAATTCGAGTTACCGGTTGGAAAGGAAGATTATTGATTTTGCCATTAAGTAAAGTTCCTTTTGTTCTGGAAGTATCAACTCTAAAATATTCACCTCTTAATCCAAGTGAAAAAGTTAATTTTTTAAACTTTTTATCCAGTTGAAGATATCCGGCATAGTTTACTCCATTTCTTCTTCCATATAATGAATCAGAAACTACTTGCTGATGCATTTCTACATAACCAACAGTGAAGGTAAATTGTTTTTTAAAACGTTTCTGCCATTGCAAATCGGAGTAGTATAAATTAGCAGTTGATTCCTGGTTTTTATCATTAGTATTGGTTGTATTAAAATATCTTGTTCTCCAAGAAATTCTTCCGGTTTTTTCTGTATTGTAAATGATGAATGGATCTAGACTTAAACGACGATTATCATATAATTGTATGGTTCGTGATGTAGCAGATGTAGCAGAATACGAAGGAATGTAAGCTGAATCAGCTCCTGCCCATAAAAAAAACAAACCTCCGGTTGTTGACATGTAATTCGTATTTAGACCAACTGATAATCCACTTAATTTGTTTTTAAAATTATAACGTAGATTAGCATTTGCACGACCACGAGTTTCACTTTCTAAATAACGGAATCCATCGTTTTTCAATAATTGTCCGCCAATTACAAAATCGAGTTGCCCGATTTTTTGGGAATGAAAAAAATTAGTTCCTTTTTGTTCCGGATTTTTTTGGTTTGCATACCAATCAATTTCTTTTCTTCCGGGATGATCGTAAACACCATAGTACGTGGTGATAGAAGTTTGTGGTTCATTTTTAGGATATGCTGTTCTGAAATTAATGACTCCATTTAATGCAGATGAACCAAACAATGCAGATGATGCACCTTTAATTACTTCTACCTGTTCAATGTTTTCAATAGGAATAAAATTCCATTTAATGTCTGCTGCATCAGCACTAATCATTGGCATTTCATCAACCATCATCAACACCCTGCTTCCTGCACCATAACTGAAACCGCTACCAGAGCGAATACTCACTTGCGAATCAGCAATATTTACACTCGGAATTTGATTCATAATCTGATCAAGAGCAACCGCATTTTTATTTTGTATCAATGCAGGTTTTATCACTTCCATAGAAACGGTAACATCAGAAAGTTTTTGCTCGAACTTTCCGGCACTCACTACCACTTCAGTCAATAATTGATTTGCAGATTCTAGATTGATGTTTAAAATTAACGTATCGCCAGTACGCAAATCTATTTTTTGCTCAAATGATTTATACCCGACTAAGTTTGCTTTTATCAAATAACTCCCCTCTGCTAATGAAATTAAAAAGTCGCCATCTAATCCGGATAAAATGCCTTTGCCTTCTGCGTAAGTTATTGTTGCACCCGGAAGCGCTTCATTGGTTTGTTTATCAGTAACAATTCCTTTTACAACAGAAGTATTCTGTGAGAAAAAACTGCAATTAAAAAAAATCAGCGCAATAAATAAAATGATAATTCTCATATTTCGAAATTATCCTGCAACTTAAAAAAATTATTGTGGATTATCAAAAAAGTCCGCCGGGTAACATTCCCATAGCTATCTTTTTCATTTCGCCTTCATTGATTTCATTTGCTTCGCTTATTGCCTTATTGAGAGCATCTGTAAGTGTAGCTTCTAATTCATTTTTAGGTAAGTTCTTTATTCGTTCGCTCAACTCAATGGATTTTATTACACGATTACCATTTATTTTAATTTTTATTTCACCGTTTAAACTTTCCACGTTTGTTTCAATGGTTTCCAATTTTGCTTTGGTTTCATCCATTTTTTGTTTGGCCTCTTTTAATTTGCCCATCATGTCGCCTAATTTTCCGAACATAGTTTTTATTTTAACACAAAAATACAATTAACTATCAAACATTGTTTTCGCTGATTTATATTCTGTTAATTTTACACTATAAATTTTTTAATCGCTATGAATTATTGGCTAATTAAATCTGAGCCCTTTAAATACAGCTGGGATCAGTTTTTAAAAGATAAATCAACCTTTTGGGATGGAGTACGAAACTACACTGCTCGAAATAATTTAAGAGCAATGAAAAAAGGTGATCTTGCTCTTTTTTATCATAGCAATGAAGGTCTTTGTATTGTTGGTATTGCAAAAGTGATTAAAGAACATTACCAGGATCCTACTACCGATGAAACTGCATGGCTTGCTGTAGATTTTTCGCTTTACAAAAGTTTAAAGAAACCTGTTTTTTTAGCCGATATTAAAAAAGATGAACTATTGAAAAACATGCAGTTGGTAAAGCAATCACGCCTTTCTGTTTGTGCGGTTACCCGAGAAGAATTTGATAAAGTATTGTTGCTTGGAGGAATGTAATGAAAGGCATACAATTTACAATTTCAGAAATCGATGAATTAAAAAACACTGCAAAAGAATTAATGCGCGCTTTTCCTGAACAACGTGTTTTTTTATTTGAAGCAGAAATGGGCGCAGGAAAAACAACATTCATTAAAGAATTAGCAAAGCAGCTTGGGGTTACTTCAAATTTGAGTAGTCCAACGTATTCTATTGTGAATGAATATAAGTCCGAAAAAGGTAACGTTTATCATTTTGATTTGTATCGTTTAAAAAACTTTAATGAGTGTTTAGATTTTGGAATGGAAGAGTATGTAAATAGTGGCAACTATTGCTTTATTGAATGGCCTGAAATTGCTAATGCGATTTATCCGGAGAAGAGTGTACGTGTAAAAATAGTTGTTCGAGAAGGGAAACGTATAATTGAAGCAGATATAATCGAATAATTTTTAATACTATGAACTTTAAAATAGATTTCGATTTTCCATCGCTGCAACGAAAAATAAATCATCAAGATAAATTGTTTTTTATTGGTTCTTGTTTTGCGGAAAATATTGCTGATATTTTTCAAAAAAATTATTTTCATGTATTTAGCAATCCAAACGGAATTGTTTACAATCCAAAAAGCATCGCGCAACAATTAACAAATTGTATCAACGAAAAAAATGATGATCAGGAAGCACTTTTTTTTCACAACGATCAATGGCATTCTTTTGATTTTCATAGTGAGTTTTCTGCAAGCTCAAAAGAAGAGCTTATTACTAGCATTACCAAAAAAACTGAACATGCTTCAAAAGAATTAAAGAAAGCAGAAGTGTTGTTCATTACGTTTGGTTCAGCGCATGTTTATTTATACAATCAGCTTGCAGTTAGCAATTGCCATAAGTTGCCCGCAAAACAATTTGAAAAAGTGCTTTTAAAAAAAGAAGTTATCGTAAGGGACTATCTTTTATTAATAAATGAATTACAAGCAATAAATCCTACTTTGCAAATTATTTTTACGGTCAGCCCGGTTCGGTATATTCGCGATGGAGTAATTGAAAATAATTTAAGCAAGGCTATTTTAATTCAATCGGTTCATGAAATCGTTTCGCAATGTTCAAATTGTGTTTACTTTCCTGCCTATGAAATGGTAATTGATGAATTACGCGACTATCGTTTTTTTAAACAGGATTTTGTACATCCCAATGAGTTAGCTATTATGTATGTTTGGGAACGTTTAACTTCTTGGATGGATAAAAACACTATCATTTATTTAAAAGATATTCAGGAGTTTTTGAATTTTAAAAATCATCGTGTTTTAAATACCGAAAAACAAAAATTTCACAATGAAGAAGTTATAACACGTGCAATCAACTTGAAACAGAAATATCCAAATATGATGGTTTAAGTTGTAGAAATTATTTACTTTTTTTTAAAGCGCCCTAATCAAATTCTTATTCTATTTTTGTAAAGCATGAAGTCGCTAAAATACCTCAACAAGTTTTTTATAAAATACAAGTATCGTTTATTGCTGGGCTTCTTATTTGTTGCTATTTCTAATGTTTTAATGATGAGTCAGGGAGAAGTAATAGAAAGAGCAACTAATCATTTTGAGGCATTTGTTTCAGGTAAAGAAAGTAATCAGGATTTTATTCAGCTTGCTGTATTCATGATTTTACTCGCTGTGGGTTCAGGTATTTTTATGTTTTTAAAAAGGCAGTTTTTAATTGTTTTGTCACGCTACATAGAGGCCGATTTAAAAAATGAAATTTACTCACATTACCAGGTTCTAGATTTAGCTTTCTATAAAAGAAACAACACCGGTGATTTAATGAATAGAATTAGTGAAGATGTTTCTAAGGTTCGAATGTACATAGGTCCAGCCGTAATGTATTTAATAGATACCTTTTTTACCATTTCAACTGGTTTAATTTACATGTTCAATAAAAACAGCTTACTTACATTATTTGTGTTTTTACCTTTACCTATTTTATCTATCATTATTTTCAGAGTAAGCCGATTAATCAATAAAAAAAGTACAGTCAACCAGGAACACTTATCTGCTTTAACCTCCAACGCACAAGAGTCCTTCTCCGGAATTCGTGTTATTAAATCATTCAACAAGGAAAATTTTTTTACAAAATTATTTTCCAATCAAGCAATGCAATATCGAAATGCAGCTTTGTCTCTTGCCCGAACAGAGGCGATGTTTCATCCTGTTATAACATTTATGATTGGGTTAAGTTTAATTTCTGTTATTTATGTGGGAGGTAAACTTTATATAAACAACATTATTCCTGCGGGAACTATCACTGCTGCTATTTTCATTGTTTACAAACTTACCTGGCCTTTTGCCTCTCTTGGCTGGACATCTTCATTAATTCAACGTGCTGCTGCATCTCAAAAACGAATAAATGATTTTTTAGAAACAAAACCAGAACGGATTACAAATGAAGGAATAACTATTACTCACATAAAATCCATTGAGTTTGATCATGTAGAATTTGTATATCCCGAAACAGGCATAAAGTCACTGCATAATGTTTCTTTTTGTTTAAATGAAAATGAGCATATCGCCATTGTTGGTCCTACCGGATCAGGAAAATCTACCATTGCACAACTACTTTCAGGATTTTATTCGCCAACTAAAGGATCGATAAAAATTAATGGAATTCCATTAGATAAAATCAATCTTCACGACTTTCGATCTAAAATGGGGTATGTGCCACAGGAAACTTTTTTGTTTTCGGATAGCATTAAAAACAATATTGCCTTTGGTTTATTAAATAAGAAAATCACTGATCAAGACGTTATACAAGCAGCAAAAGATGCGGCAGTTCATGAAAACATCATTCGTTTTGAAACCGGTTACGAAACTGTTGTTGGAGAAAGAGGAATTACGTTATCCGGCGGTCAAAAACAACGCGTTTCAATTGCTCGTGCAATTATTGGAAATCCGGAATTACTGATTTTTGATGATTGTTTAAGTGCTGTTGATCCGGAAACAGAAGATCAAATTGTTGCTAATCTTAACAACAGAACGACACGACAATTATCCATTCATGTTAGTCACCGAATTAGCAGTATAAAACATGCTGATAAAATTATATTTATTCGCAATGGTGAAATTACAGAATTCGGCACTCACGAAGAGTTGCTTCAACTAAATGGAGATTATGCAGAACTTCATAAACTTCAACAATTAGAAACGCAACGCTTAAATTAGTTTGAAGAAATATTAATTAATTGTTGCAATTACTTTTAATTCTATTGCAATTGGAGTTGGTAAGCAATTAATTTCTACAGTTGTTCTGCAAGGTAAATTGTCTTTAAAATAATCAGCATAAACGCGATTGTAGGTTTTAAAATCGTCTTTCATATTAGTTAAAAAAACCTGCACATCTACAATTTTATCCCAACTGCTTCCTGCATCTTCTAAAATATATTTTATATTTCTGAAAACACTATGGCACTGCGTTTCTATATCATACGAAATGATGTTTCCGTTTTCATCTAACTCCACTCCGGGTATTTTTTTTGTACCTCTTTCTCTTGGCCCAACGCCCGATAAAAACAATAAGTTTCCTACTTTACGGGCATGCGGATACAAACCAACCGGTTCAGGTGCTTTTGAAGATTCTATTTTATCAGACATATATTAAATTTTTATTGTTTTTGTTCACCAATAATTTCGAGAGCTTCTTGAATGGATATTACATCGCCATTAAAAGTTGCAATGATAAAAGCATCATTAAAGCCTGATTCAGCGATTGTGCTTTTTTCAGTTTGCGCTGTTTTATAATCATGAAACTCTCCAATGGTATATCTTGTAAGGCCTGAAGAAGTAAGAGATTTGTGAACATCTTTCAATATTTTAATACGTTCTTCAAACACCGCGTCATTACCTTTTTTCAGTGAACCTACTTGAATTTTAAAAATGACAAGCGATTTATCGAGCGCACTTTTTTTATTGTGATTTTCGTTTAAGTCTTCGGTTGCGGCATCAGATTTATTTTCAAAAGTAGCCCCAGCTTCAGCCAATGAAATACGTTTACCATTTTTATAAGCGGTAACAAAAGCATCGGCATAACCATCTATTACTAATTCTGCTCTTCTTAACATTGCACTTTGTAAAGTTGGAAAAGCTTCTGTAACATACTTATGGTAATTGTCATCTGTTTTTAATTCGATCACTTTACCTGTATGCTTAAAAAACGTTTTTGCAAGTTGATTTTTATATGCTCCAAGTTGTACACGATAAAAAACTCCATGTTCATCTGTTTTAACTTTATTCTCTGTGATATGTACACCATTTTTTGCAATGGCAGAGTCTGACACGGCAATTTCTTCTTTGATTTTATTAATCGAATTATCTAAAGGAAAATATTTTTCTCCCTGAAAATATCCAACCTTTGCATCTTTAAATCCATTTGCAACAAATTCTTTTTGGCGTTGAATCGCTTGATTAATATCTTCATAAGAACCCGCTGTATAAAAAACAGTTTCATCACCAACCTCTGTTGATCTAACATCTCCAACACTCAATAAAAAAGCCATAACATCATCAGGCACGCCACCTTTAAATGATGCTAACTCAACTGTATATTCTTTTCTCTTTTCAACTAAATTATCTGATTTTTTATCTTTTCGTTTTAAAGAATCCAAATAAACCGTTTTGCCTTTTATTGCAGCGGTATCGTAATATGCCTTGTACCACGCAAGTGCCATTTTATCCGTTATACCGACACCTAGACCATTTGCAATCATGCCTTGTGGCGTAGGAAGTTCTTCGTCGTAATAATCAGGAATCATATCGCCATCTTCATCAACCGGGCAACCAAATTTATCTACTTTTACGCCTGCAGGTGTTTGATGGCAATTGTCTTTAAAATCTGTTATTCCATCTCCATCTTCATCTTCATTCATAAACGATTTAAAATCTACATCTTTAAATTTATCAGATTTAGATTTTGAATCGAAATGCCCACCTAGCGTATAATGAAGCGAGAGAGATGTCATTACAAACTGATCTTTAGTTTTATTGCCTGCTCTGTAGTTTTTGCTTTCAGCAGAAATGCCATCAATTTCATCTGTAAATGAGAAGTGAAAAGTTGTTCCAAATTTTACTTGAATATTATCGTTTAGATGAAATAAAAAACCTGCACCTAAGGGAATTGCCCATGAGCGTTCAGGATACTTTCCTTTTCCATCAGCGTTTAGTTCTCGTATGTCTGTTTCATAAACATAATCTCTATAAATTCGAATGGCGTTTTTAGCATCAGGATCATCTTCAGCTTTGTTTTTTATTGTTCCATCAGACCAATAATAATAAGTATTGCCATTTTTGTCTTTTAAATCTGTTTTAGATAAATATTCAAACCCTTCGATTCCGGTGGAGATCCATGGACGAACGATATGATTGGCAGGAACAAAATGCTTAAAGTCATAATACAATTGAATGCCGCCCATTCTGATTTCTGCTTGAAAATTCTGATTACGAAAACCTAATCGTTCGTTAGCACCTAATTTACCAAACATGGTATAGAAACTAATATTTAAGCCGTGATTGAGCGATTGAGTTAAGGAAAGTTCAGTAGCGAAGCGTGAATTGGAAAACGATTGAGCGTGTTTTTTATATAGATCACCAATAAATGTAAATGCTCCGGTTCCTAAGCCAATGGTTGGTTTAAATAATTTTCCTAACTCGGGAGGTTCTGGCTCTTCACTTTTTTTAGTCCCTTCTTTTTTTTGCGCAAAAAGTATAATTGAGCTTAAAAGAAAAAAAGTGAAAAAAGTAAATTTAATTTTCATACCAGTTGAATAGAGCAATTGTTGCTCAAATTTAGGGCATTTAATTATAAATTAAAAACTATGGCGCCCATTTTTGACTAGTAATCATTAATGCCTCTTGAACAGTAACTCGTTTTGGCCCGTTATAAGCAGAAACAAAGGCATCTTTAGCTTTACCTGTTCTCAATGTTTCTCGCTTATTTCTCGCTTGTTTATATTCTGTATAATTACCAACCAAGAATTTGTTTAATCCTTCGTGCATATCACTATTTATAATGTCAGAGAGGTTTAATTCAGCGGCAACTTTTTCAATACTCACATTATTTTTAAACGCGCCAATTTGTACTTGATAATTTATTACCCCTGATTTAGAAGAATTAGCAGCCACTGATGAATTAGTTGATTTATTATTAGCAGATGCATTAGCACTGGTGTTTGATGAATTATTAGAGTTGCTTGATTTTACTGTAGCATTAGAGCTATTATTGGATGCTGTTTGATTAGATGAGCTAACAGAGGAAGAATTGTTGTTTGTGTTTTGAGAAGATGAATTTGTAGTAGATGTTGAGTTTGATGAATTAGCATTAGAAGTTGATGCAACTTGATTAGTGTTTGTTGAAGAGCTATTATTTGAAGCCACTTGCTGACCGGAAGTGTTTGATGAAGCAGCAGCAACCGGAGCGGTAAGCGGAACAGCGTCTTCATCGGAGTAAACTTTTTTAGTTTCTTCTTGGTCAAGGTAAATAAATTCACCTTTAACCACTCCATTTGCAGGAGGAGTTGAAACTTGTTCAATAATATAACTTATTCTTACTTCTTCTTTATCGGGTAAAGAGGCCCACAAGTATTTTACGAATGTTTGATTAGTGTTAAATGAAGCGCCTGAAGATTTTTCTTCTTTTGCTTTAAATCCTTCAGGAATTTTTTCGGTATGTTTTGCAAAACCAAGAATGTTATCCTTAAAAAACACAACTTCTACACGATAAGAATTATCAGCAATTCGTGATATTTTACGATGAATACTTAAAGGTTCGTTTGCTTTTTTTACCGGATTAAACTCACTTGAGGAAGAAGAAGCGCTTACACTGTTAGCAGATGATTCACTGGTATTGCTTGAGGAATTAGAAGAGGAAGTTGTTGTTGAACTAGTGTTCGATTTAGCAACATCTTCAGAGAATGCAACCTGAACAGGTCCGAATTCATTTTGTTTTTTTTCATTATTCAATAAATAAGAAAACTTTCCTTTTATATCTTTTGTTCCGGTACAAGTTCCGTCTGCAATTATATTAAACTTTAGCACAAAAGATTCTTCTGCGGGTAGTGCAGTCCAAATAAATTTTACAATACCATTGGTGCACGAAAAAGTTGAGCCTTTATTCTCAAGTTCTTTTGCTGTTAGACCCTCGGGTAATTCAAACTGTAGTTTTGCAAAACCAGAAACATTGCTTTTATTTACAATTACTTCAGCAACAAATTCGGAGTTTGGTTTTGCTTTATCCGGAAATTTTGGGGTTATACTAACTCCATCTCCGAAAAGTAAATTATAAACCAAAACGGTTATTGTATTAACTAAAAGAAAAATATATTTAAACATACCTCTATATATTATTGTTCAAAGAAATAATCAACTAATTGGTTTATTTTTTCGGCTGTGAAATCATTTTTTCCATCAAAAAACTCATCTATTGTACGGGTAATTTCATCAGCAGAAATTACACCGTTATTGTTATAATCTGCACCTTTAAATTGAATTGGAAGAGTTGAACTTGAAGTTTTTGAAGAGTTGTTAGTGTTTGAAAAAAACGCAGTAACATTTGTGCTTTTTATCGGTGATGAAGTATTAACTTTTGCCAATTCATTAGTTGACCCACTACTTTCAACGATTACGGTTTTTACTTTTTTTACTTGTACAGAATCTCCTACTCTGTTTGTTATCCACGTTCCCTCTTTTATTGTGACTCCATTTACATCAACAATTGCATCTGGTTTAGAATTTAGCTCTTTATCTAAATAATCAGCTACACCGTCTTTATCAGTATCAATCGGGCAACCATTTTCGTCTATTTTTACTCCTTTTGGTGTATCCATACACATATCTTTTCCGTCTTCTACGCCATCTTTATCACTGTCTTCATGATCAATTTGATCAAAATTAACTTCCTCTGATTTTGACTTTGTTTTCTTTTTAAACTCAAACTGCAAACCTACATTTGCCTGAAAATAACTGTCATTTCCACCATTTTTGTAATTATCAACATAATCACTTAAACACATTACATAATTAGCACCAATAGAAGCTACCCAGCGTTCCCCAAAATGGAAATTTAATCCTGCACCAAATGGTAATACCAGAGTGTTTCTGGCATAACTTATTGTTGAGTCCTTCAGTTGTGATTCGTAGGTATAATCTCGTTTTATTAATTTAGAGTTGTATTTATATATAGGTAATTCAGGTTTATCTCTAATTGAACCGTCTTTCCAATAATAATAAGGGTTAGAACCATTTTTTAAATCGCCGTAGGGATCAAAGGTCATAAAACCAATTCCCGCATTTAAAAAAGGAGAAACGTTTGGCTCTTCTTTAAAAACTTTATCAAAATTAGCGGTTAATAAAAGTTCACCTTGTAAAACTTTTGATTCGAAATTTCTTTTTGATGACTCACTATTGTCGTTTCCAGCCATTTTGCCCATCATGCCTCCAAGTGAAATACCAAGTACTTTACCAAAACGTTGTTCAATAGCAAAATAATAACCAAAACGAGCATCTCTTAAAGGGCTGACATCAGTTTGTTTACCTACATCTCCAGTGAACTTTAGTGTTGTAAAACCTAATGTTAATGAGGGCTTGTGAGCCGTTTCTTCTTGTGCAAAAACAGAGGTAATACTTAAAAAAAAGAAAACAAGAGAAGATTTAACCAAAATATATTTTAAAAAACGATTATTAAGCGCCATTTATCTATTAAAAAATAGATGAAAGTAAAAAATTATTAACTTATTCACAAGTTTTTAACTGATTTTTAAGCGAAAAAGTTACGTTTTCACGAAGAAATTTTTTATTAATTCTATGAATAGGATTTACGCTTATCCTGTTTTTTCTTCCCAAATAGCTGATAAACAAATAATTACATCAACAGCTTTTTGCATATCCTGAATACTCACCCATTCTTGTTTACTATGAAATGCATGTTCGCCGGCAAAAATATTTGGGCAGGGTAAGCCCATAAAAGAAAGTCGTGAACCATCTGTTCCTCCACGAATACTTGATAATACAGGTTTTAGTCCTGTGCGTTTAATAGCCTCAACAGCATAATCAACAACATGAGGACATGTGTCCAGAATATCTTTCATGTTGCGATACTGCTCTTGAATTTCAAATTGGAAAGAACATTTTTTGAAAGGAGCGATAACCTCTTCAGTAATTTGTTTTAATTCATTTTCTAATTGTTCTAATTCTTCAGTGGTAAATGCTCTAATAATAAATTTAATCACCACTTCTTCCAATCCTCCATTAACGGAAACAGGATGAATAAAAGCTTCTTTCTTTTCAGTTGTTTCCGGACTTTTGGCTTTAGGTAATTTTTCTATAATTGCAGCAGCAATTTTTATTGCGTGTTGCATTTTGTCTTTTGCAAAACCTGGATGTGTTGGAAAACCTTTTATAGTTATTGTTACACCATCAGCACTAAAAGTTTCATTTTCAATATGCCCCAAAGTTTCACCATCCATGGTGTAAGCAAAATCCGCCCCTAGTTTTTTAAGATCAATTTTATCAACGCCTCTGCCAATTTCTTCATCAGGTGTAAATAAAATTTTAATCTCTCCATGAGGGATATTTTTATTATTCATTAAAATACAAGCCGCATCCATTATTTCGGCTACTCCGGCCTTGTTATCTGCACCTAATAAAGTGGTACCATCTGTTGTAATAATGTCGTTACCAATTTGATCTTTTAAAGCAGGATGCTCATTAAATATAATAACCTGTGTTTTATCGTTTGGTAAAATAATGTCTTGCCCATTATAATTTTTATGAATAATAGGTTGAACGTTTTTCCCGCTACAATCAGGTGATGTATCCATGTGTGCACAGAAACATATTACCGGAACTTTTTTGCTGGTAGTTGAAGGGATTGTAGCATACACATAACCAAACTCATCTATTTCGGCATCTTTTATGCCCATTTCTTTTAATTCATCTACCAATAATTTTCCTAAATCTTTTTGTTTTTCGGTAGAAGGAATAGTTGGTGATGACGGATCAGATTGAGTATCAATTTTTACATAGCGTAAAAAACGTTCGGTAACGGTATAATTGTAGTTCATGTTTATTAGTTAAAATTAGTACTAATATATTTTATCTTGCCTTGCTAACCAATTCTTTGTTATTTTATTTTAATAAGATTAAAATAAATTTTTGAACCATGACGGCAAGACGCAAGAGTAAAGATTTTTTGGTCTTGTATCTATATTGCCTAAATCAGGATTCTAAAATCTAAAATGATTTTGTTTCTAGATGAAATAAAAAAATTTACTATCTTGATTTATAAACGCAAATTAAACATGACTACAACCACAATTCTATCTAAGGTGCACTAATATATAGACGAAGCAGATGTTAAAGTGCTTGAGGTGGTTTACCAGCCTTTAGAGGTATATCGCCAAAATAATACTAGTTTAATAACAGCTGATCAACAAAAAGAAGTGCTTAATAGATCAGCTTTATATATGGCAGGTAAAATTAAAGGATACTCCGTTTCTGAGGCAAGAAAACAGATAAAACAGAAACTATCTTCCTAGGGTGTCTTCTTATAAAATAATCATTCTTGAGCAAGCGATTTTTGAAATTGCGGATACATGTTTATATTACAACAAATAAGGTCCTGGACTAGGATTCGAATTTGAAGAGGAAGTTTTTCAACTTATAGAATTAATAAAAAATAATCCTTTACTTTTTCCGGTTAAATTCGCTCATATAAATGAAGCGGTAATGAATAGATTTCCTTTTGTTTTAAATTATGAGGTTTATGGTAAAAAAAATAATCATCTCTGCTGTTTTTCATTCCAAACAAAATCCTGTCAAAAAAATTAAAAGAAAACGAAAGTAGTTCTTCAGTCCTTAGACAATTAAAATAAGGTGATTTAGGGTTTTAGAATATTGTTTCTTTTTGGTTAACCTTAACTTAAAAAATGGCAAAATTAAGTACTAAATAACACAATGATTTTGATTAAGGATTAGCTTTGAGAATGTAAATTAAACTATGTCAAATTGAAAAAAAAGAACTTTGAAACACAGTTTAATTTATATTCTCTATTAAAATCATTTTTTCTCTGCTTAATCATCTGCCAACACGGCAAACCAAGAGATTATTTTACGCCTTAATTTACTGTTGTATGTTTGTATTTGCCAATCGGCGTAGTTTTCGGTGGCATTTATACATTTACAAAATTGCCTGATGCGGTATTTTTTTTCTTCATCTAGTAAATGAAAAAGTTCAAAGGCCTCTTCCAGATTACTCGAGTTTTCTCTAATTCGTAAAAAATGATCTTCGTTAGATTCTTCTAGAACTTGCTGAGGTTTTACGCCATTGCGAATGCATTTTAAATAACGGTCTCTTACTACAAATGCCTCCATAGAAGAACTTAAAAAGCGCTGCTTTATTTCTTCAGGCATTTCGTAGTCGTTCTCCATCTCAAAATCCCATTCATCTTTGTAACGGTTTTCAAGATAAAGTTGTGGAGCTATAAAAACATGCTTCCAGTCAACCGGTAATTGCCACAAGCCAAATCTTCGGGCGTTATTTCCGAGGTCAACTATTTTAAATGATTTTTTAGTTGGAAGAATACGAGAACCTCTTCCAATCATTTGATGATAAAGCGTTAATGATTTAGTTGCTCTGTTAAGCATTATTGTTTCCACAGCAGGTTCGTCAAAACCGGTTGTTAAAATACTTACTGATGTTAAAATGCCATTTGATGTTTTTCGAAACCAATCCAAAACATCTGCGCGTTCCTTATCGGTAAATGTACTATCTAAGTGGCGAGCAGGATAATTCTTTTTCTTAAACATTTCGCATACTGCCCGGCTTGATAAAATGCCACTGTTAAAAATCAATGTTTTGGTGCCAAGTCCAACCTCTTCATAAGCATCAATTAATTTGCTTTGCATCATAGCTGAACTGTATAAAAGTTCTGATGAACCCACAGTAAATTCGCCAGTTGAACCAATTTTAAGTGAACTTAAATTTACATCGTAACTATACGTTGTAGCTTCGCATAAATAACCACTCGAAATTAAATTAGCAATACTTTCTCCAATAATGATGTCACTGTAAGTGTCTCGTAACGGTAATTTTTTATTACTGCTCAATGGTGTTGCGGTTACGCCAAATATATTGATGTCATCAAAATGATGAAATATTTTCCGGAACGAATTATAGTGTGCTTCATCAACAATCACTAATCCTATTCCGCTTAAAAATTCATCGCTTTCCTGAAGTCGATTATTCAATGTTTCAACCAAAGCGGTATAACATTCATGTGTATCATCCTGGGGTAAGCTTTTAACAGCACTGTTGATGAGTAAGTTTTTAATTCCTTTTTCTTCCAATACATCTGATGTTTGTTTGGAAAGTTCTATTCGGTGCGTAAGAATTAAAACTTTTTTTTGAAATTGACGAATGTATCTGAACGCTATTTCAGAAAATATGATGGTTTTACCTCCGCCTGTCGGTAACTGAAATAATAAATTTGCATTAGGAGGTAACTGAAGTAATTTAGAAAATATATCATCAACTGCTTTTTGCTGATAAGGATATAATTTTTTAGTTTCTGTTAATATAACGTGGTTTTCTATAACTTCAGTAATGTGCATCGGTTTAAAAAAATGAATTTGCAAAAATAGGGTTAAAATTTGATATGACAATTAGCACATTTGCTTGTGTTATAAAAAAACACGATAAGTTTAGATATAACCAATTGTTTTATAAACACAGTATCCAATTATTTCATGAATTAACAATGTAAATTTATCAATTGCGTGTGTGTTGGGTATGAACATGTGATCAAACTCAAACTTTCGTGGTCCGCTGTATCTGTCTGTACAAAAAGGCCTAATGTTTTTTAAACCAACTTTTTCAAATGTTCCAATACTTCTTTTCATGTGAAAAGCAGAAGTAACAAATAGTAATTTAGATTTTAAGTTTAAACTATCTAACAATTTTTTTGTAAACAGAGCATTTTCGCGTGTGTTTTTTGATTCGTTTTCAATGATAATTAAGCTATCTGGAATACCAATTTTTAATAAATATTTTTTCAAAATGCCTGATTCTTTTTCATTCGGATGAAGAATACTTCCAGACCCCCCGGTTAAAATAATTTTTTTAATCTGTCCGTTTTTTAACAATGGTAAAGTTTGCCAAAGTCGGTCAGCAGAATTACTGAATTGTGGTTTATCTAATCGTGGATCGTAAGACGACATTCCGCCAAGAACTATAGCTGCATCGTATTGTTCGTTAGTCGATAAATCTTTGCTAGTGTATTCCCACAACCTCATACACTCGTCTAAAATAAACGAGTTAGTAAACAAATAAAACATAATGAGCGAAGCTATTAATAGCTTTTTTTTTGTTTTCTGGTTTTTAAAAAACACCGCTAAAATCAATAAAGAAAATATCCAAGTAAGCGGTGAGATAATGAAAACGAGTAGTTTCGACAAATAAAAAAACATAAAAACAAATATACAGTTAATGTTTTTAAGATACTGTTGTTTTTAAGTTTTTGTTAATCACAAAAAACTAGATGCAGAGAACAAGTAAATTTGCCTGCATATAAAAGCAGAATGAATAAGCGCATCATGAAAATAGGTATTGTATGTTATCCAACATTCGGGGGTAGCGGAGTTGTTGCAACCGAGCTGGGTAAAGCGCTAGCGACTGAAGGGCATCAAATTCATTTTATTACCTACTCTCAGCCATTTCGATTAAATCACTTTAACGAAAATTTATTTTATCATGAGGTAAGTGTGTCCAACTATCCTTTGTTTGAGTATCAACCCTATGAATCTGCATTAGCTAGTAAGCTAGTTGATGTGGTGAAATATGAAAAGCTTGATTTGCTTCACGTTCATTATGCAATTCCACATGCCTCGGCAGCTTTAATGGCAAAAAATATTTTAATTAAACAGGGCATAAACATTCCATTTATTACAACATTGCATGGTACAGATATAACTCTTGTAGGAAAAGATCCATGTTTTGAACCGGTAATTAAATACTCCATAGAAGAGAGTGATGCTGTAACTGCAGTTTCTTTAAGTTTAAAAAATGACACTCGGAATATTTTTAAAATTAACAATGAGATTCATGTAATACCTAATTTTATTGATGTTTCTGAATACGAGAACATTTCTCAAATTCATAAATGCCACAGAAATTATTATTCGCCAAATGGAGAAAAAATTATTGTGCATGTTTCTAATTTTAGGGCTGTAAAACGGGTAGATGATGTGTTACGGGTTTTTGATAGAATCAGAAAAAAAATTCCTGCTAAACTTATTTTAATTGGAGATGGACCGGAAAGAAGTAATATTGAAAAGCTTTGCAGAGAATTGAACACGTGTAACGATATTCATTCTGTTGGAAAAATTATTGATCCAAAAGAATTATTGTGTGTAGGAGATCTATTTATTTTACCTTCAGAAACGGAGAGTTTTGGCTTAGCTGCATTAGAAGCTATGGCAATGAAAATCCCTGTAATATCATCTAACACAGGAGGTTTACCCGAGGTTAATGTACAAGGTGAAACAGGATATTTAAGTGAAGTTGGTGATGTAGAGGAAATGGCAAATAACGCACTTTCTATTTTAACCGACGAGAATAAATTAAAAAGCTTTAAAAAAAATGCATTCAGGCAGGCTGCTAAATATGATATAAAAAATATTATTCCACTTTATGAAAAATTATATCATCAAGTTTTAAATCGATAAATCAATGAAGTTTCAATTAATAATATTATTGTTTTTTTTTAATTCCGTTTATGCCCAGCGAAAATTGGCCTATCCACTCGATAATATTGTTGTTACCGGAAATTTTGCCGAGTTAAGACCAAATCATTTTCATGCCGGACTCGATTTAAGAACAGACCCTGCCAAAAATTTACCTATTTATAGTGTAGATGATGGATTTGTTTCGCGAATAAAAGTTTCCACTTACGGTTATGGTAAAATTATTTATATCACTCATCCGGGAGGTATTGTAAGCGTTTATGCACATCAGCATCATTTTGCAGATAAAATAGAGAAATACATTAGGGCAAAACAAAAACAAAAAGAAACATTTGAAATAGAAGTTTATCCCGATAAAACAGAACTTCCCGTAAAAAAATCTGAAATAATTGGGTTTTCAGGAAATACAGGAGCTTCGCAAGCTCCACATTTACATTTCGAAATTAGAGATGAAAAAACAGAGGAGGCATTAAATCCATTTTCTTATTTCGACTTTTCGGATGATGTAGCCCCTGACCTAAAACGAATTTGTTTTTTTGAAACAACCGATTTGAACCATCCTTTAATAATTGCAAAAAAAGAGATCTCTGGAAATAAAATAAAAAATACAGTTACTGGCAATCAAAAAATAAAAGAAGTTTTTTTAGAAGGAACTATTTTGCTTCCGGAATGTTCCGGTTTTGGTTTTTCTGCATTTGATCAACACATGGTAAACGGATCATCCAACCAAATTTATGCTGCCGAATTATTTTTTGATGGAGCTTCTTACTATAAGCATGTTTTTGATACCATTGCTTTTGATAAATCAAAATACATCAATTGTTTCACTGAGCTTGCCGGCCTTCAATCTCAAAAAATTCAAAAATGTTTTTTAAGTAAAAACGAAGATTTAAAAATTTTTAAAATCATAAAAAGCAATGGTGAATTATACTTAAAAGACACGCTTGAACATAAATTAAAATTGGTTTTATCCGACGAAAAGGGGAATAAAAACATTACACATTTTACCATTAAAAGAAAAAAACACACCGAGCTAAAAATAAAAGCGATAAAAAAATTTGATTGTAATAAAGAAATAACGCTTGTTGATGCAGATGCAAAAGTGCTTTTTAAAGAAAAAACTTTTTTTAATGATGTTGATGTTTACTTAAATAAATTGAATAAAGAGAAAAAAAGTTTACAATTCAAGATAGATGCAAATGTGAATGCTCTGTTTTTACCTTTTACAATAAAAATAAAACCATTTACGATTATTCAGGATACTTCAAAATTATGTGTAGTGGAAAAAAGCACAAATACCTATTGTGGCGGACAAATGGAAGGGGATTTTGTTGTTGGCACATCTAAAAAGTTAGGTGTATTTTATGTCGCTGCAGATTCAATTCCGCCTCAGGTAGCTGAGATAAAAAAACCCAAAAAAGGATTAGGAAATCGTTTGGAGTTTACTGTTTCAGATAATTTAAGTGGTATTGGGGATTTTAAACTTTATATAAATGGAAAATGGTATTATCTCGAACACGAAAGCAAAAGCGCTAAATTGTTTTGTAATCTGGATAATTCCATACAAAAAGGAAATAATAATTATGAACTAAAAGTTTGGGATAAAAGAAAAAACCTTCGTGTTTTAAAAGGAAATTTCCAATATTAAGTAAATCAATAGTGTTTTTTATCTGATTTTTCCGAAAAATCTTAGTCGAGTTTATAATTTGTTTATAAAAAAATTATATATTTGCCGTCCTTTTTCGAGTAAAATATGAGGTCGGAAAAATTGATAATTCAGTTTGGTGGTTTAGGTGTTGGTACGCATTTATTCGAATATCAGGTAAAAAACAAGTTCTTTGAACAATTTGAATATTCAGAAATCAAAAAAGCAGATATACATCTGGCAATTGATTTTGTTAAGCAAAATTCGGTTATTACGCTGAATTTTAACTTAAAAGGTACTGTTGGTATAACTTGTGACCGTTGCGCAGGTGATTTTGATTTGCCTGTACAAACACAAGAAACCATGTATCTAAAACACGGAGATGTTACCGAAAGCAATGATAATTTAATTGTATTGCCTTTTGGAGAGTCCGAGGTTGATTTAACAAAATATGTTTATGAATTCATTACAATTTCTCTCCCAATTAGAAGAGTTCCATGTGAAATTGATAGTGTATTATATAAATGTGATGAAGAAACATTAAAAAAATTAAATAATTTTTCGGTTGAGGAAGAACCAAATTCGTCCCAAGAGAGTATTTGGGAAGAACTAAAAAAAGTAAAATTTAAAAACAATTAAAAATTTAATAAAATGCCTAATCCTAAACGACGTCATTCGAAACAACGTACAGCTACAAGAAGAGCTAATTTTAAAGCAACAGCAGCAACTTTGTCTGTTGACTCAACTACCGGTGAAACACATTTAATGCACCGCGCTCACTGGTTTGAGGGTAAATTATATTACAAAGGCAAAGTTGTAATGGAAAAAACTAAATAATTGTAATAATACAATTTTTACGAAAAAACAGGCTTTTTTGCCTGTTTTTTTTGTTTTTGGACATAAAAATTAGAGTTTTTATTAAAAAAAAGTGAAAAACTTAATTTTTATATAATAGGATTGTATCAAAAAAAATCGTTTTTTAGCGCTTTATAATTTAAATTAATAAATGAAAATTGGCTTTGATATCATGGGCGGCGACCATGCTCCAAAAAATGAGCTTGAAGGAGCAATGTTGGCCGTTACCCAATTTCCTCCTGAAGTTAAAATCGTTTTAATTGGAGACTCCGATAAAGCAAAAGCATATTTCGATTCTGTAAATTTTAACCATAGTGTTTTTGAATTTATTCATACTACCGAGGTAATTGAAATGGGAGAACATCCTACAAAGGCCTTAACTCAAAAACAAGATTCAAGTATCGCCGTAGGATTTAAATTGTTAAAAGAAAATGAAATTCATGCTTTTTGTAGTGCAGGTAATACAGGCGCTATGCTTGTTGGGAGCATGTTTTCAGTAAAAGCGGTCCCTGGAGTTATTAGGCCCTGTATAGCAACTATACTTCCGAAACTATCCGGTGGTTATGGTTTAATTTTAGACGTTGGAACTAACGCAGATTGTAAGCCCGACGTTTTATATCAATTTGGAATTTTGGGTTCATTATATGCAGAAAATGTTCTTAAAATAGATAAACCAAAAGTTGGTTTACTCAACATTGGCGAAGAACCTGAAAAAGGAAATTTGGTTGCTCAAGCAGCTTTTAACTTGATGAAAGACACCAAAGATTTTAATTTCATAGGTAACATAGAGGGTAGAGATTTCTTTAATGATAAAGCTGATGTAATCGTTTGTGAGGGATTTGTGGGAAATGTCGTTTTAAAAATGGCAGAGTCATTTTACCGAATGATATTGAAAAGAGGAAGATCGGATGAATATTTTGACCGATTCAATTACGAAATTTATGGTGGTACTCCAATTTTAGGTATCAATTCTACTGCAATTATTGCTCACGGAATTTCAAGTCCGCTAGCTTTTAAAAACATGTTGATTCAGGCAAAAGATGTGGTAAATGCAGGTTTACCTGAAAAAATTAAAAAAGTATTTCATTAAATTATGATTAGAGCAGCAATCACAGCCGTTGGCGGATACGTTCCAGATTACGTTTTAACAAATGAAGAACTATCAACTTTGGTTGATACAAACGATGAGTGGATCACCTCTCGCACCGGAATAAAAGAACGCAGAATTTTAAAAGGCGAAGGAAAAGGTTTATCTGAAATGTGCGTTCATGCTGTTGAGGTTCTTTTAAAGAAAAGAGGAATAAGTGCTGAAGAATTAGATTTAGTAATTGTTGGTACTATTACAGCTGACTATGGTTTTCCCTCTGCATCTAATGTTTTGTGTGATAAAATAGGGGCAAAAAATGCTTGGGGATTTGATTTATCTGCTGCATGCTCGGGTTTTATCTACAGTTTGGCTACAGGCGCACAATTTATAGAAACAGGAAAGTATAAAAAAGTACTGGTTGTTGGTGCCGATAAAATGTCCAGCATTATTGATTATACTGACAGAGCAACATGTATAATTTTTGGAGATGGAGCAGGAGCAGTTCTTTTAGAACCAACAACTGAAGATGTTGGGGTAAAAGATTTTGTGCTTAAGGCCGATGGCTCAGGCAGAAACTTATTATATATGCCGGGCGGTGGATCCGCTTATCCTCCTTCGCATGAATCGGTTGATAATAAGCTTCATTACGTTCGTCAAGAAGGACAGGCTGTTTTTAAGTTCGCAGTTAAAGGCATGGCAGATGTAAGTGCCGAGGTTATGGAAAGAAATAATTTAAAAGGCGATGATGTGCAATGGCTTGTTCCACATCAGGCAAATAAACGTATCATTGATGCAACAGCAGATAGAGTAGGTGTTCCTGAAGAAAAAATCATGATGAACATTGAGAAATACGGAAATACCACTGCAGCAACAATTCCATTATTATTGTGGGATTATGAAAGCAAACTTAAAAAAGGAGATAACTTAATCATTTCTGCCTTTGGGGGCGGATTCACCTGGGGAAGCATTTGGTTAACCTGGGCATATTAATTCAGAAACAACTAATAACAAACACAATTAAAAAAATGAAACTAAACGAAATTCAAGACCTTATTAAATTCGTATCTAAATCAGGAGTTAGTGAAGTGGAATTAGAAACAAAAGAAGTTAAAATTGTAATTAAAACTAACACGCGCAAAGATGCTCCGGCGGTAGTATATCAAACAGCTGTGCCGGCACCGGTTCAACAAATTGCTGCTCCGGCTCCAGTTGCCGTTCCTTCTGCTCCAGCTGCAGAAAAACCTTCTGATGTAAAACCTGCTGCGCCAGCAAGTGATGACAGTAAATATGTAACCATTAAATCGCCTATGATTGGTACGTTTTATCGATCTCCAGGGCCTGATAAACCATTGTTTGTAAACGTTGGCGATGAAATTACAGCAGGCAAAACGGTTTGTATCATTGAAGCGATGAAATTATTTAACGAGATTGAAAGTGAAGTAAAAGGTAAAATTGTAAAAGTGTTGGTTAATGATGCAACACCCGTTGAATATGACCAACCTTTATTTTTAGTAGATCCGTCTTGATTTTTTACGGCTATTTTCAGGGGTTTTAATTAATGATTAACATTTAATTTTAATACAATGTTTAAAAAAATATTGATTGCCAACCGTGGAGAAATTGCGTTACGTGTAATTCGTACTTGCAAAGAAATGGGAATTAAAACGGTTGCAGTTTATTCTACAGCAGATAAGGAATCATTGCATGTGAAATTTGCTGATGAAGCGGTTTGCATTGGTCCGCCGCCAAGCAAAGATTCTTATTTGAATATGGCAAACATTATTGCTGCTGCTGAAATTACAAATGCTGACGCTATTCACCCCGGCTATGGATTTTTATCTGAAAACGCTAAGTTTTCAGCAATCTGTCGCGACCATAAAATAAAATTTATTGGCGCATCTCCAGAAATGATTAATCAAATGGGAGATAAAAGCAATGCTAAAGCAACCATGATTAAAGCCGGTGTTCCTTGTGTTCCAGGTTCTGAGGGGTTGCTTGAAGATGTTAATCAAGCAGTTAATGAGGCAAAAGAAATTGGTTATCCGGTAATTATTAAAGCTACGGCTGGTGGCGGTGGACGCGGAATGCACATTATCTGGAAAGAAGAAGATTTGGCTCCAAATTTTGAATCCGCAAGCAAAGAGGCGGAAGCAGCTTTTGGCAATGGCGCCATGTACATGGAAAAATTTATTGAAGAACCTCGTCACATAGAAATTCAAGTGGTAGGCGACCAATACGGAAAAGCTTGTCACTTAAGTGAACGTGATTGCTCCATTCAGCGCCGTCATCAAAAATTGGTAGAAGAAACTCCTTCGCCTTTTATGACTCCTGAATTGCGTGATGCAATGGGCGAAGCTGCAGTAAAAGCAGCTTTATCTATCGGTTACGAAGGCGTGGGAACAGTTGAATTTTTGGTTGATAAGCACCGTAACTTCTATTTCATGGAAATGAATACACGTATTCAGGTTGAGCATCCAATTACAGAAGAAGTAATAAACTACGATTTGATACGCGAACAGATTTTAGTTGCCGCAGGCGTTCCAATTTCAGGAAAAAATTATTATCCGCAATTGCACGCAATTGAGTGCCGTATAAACGCAGAAAATCCATTCATGAATTTTGTCCCTTCACCGGGAAAAATAACTACGCTTCATACACCCGGTGGTCATGGTATTCGTGTGGATAGCCATGTTTACAGTGGTTATACCATTCCACCAAATTACGATAGTATGATTGGTAAATTGATTACTGTTGCCCAAACTCGTGAAGAAGCAATTTCTAAAATGCAACGTGCATTAAGTGAATATGTAATTGAAGGAATTAAAACAACCATTCCGTTTCACTTGCGTTTAATGCAAAACGAAGAATTTCGTAAAGGAAACTACACCACAAAATTTTTAGAATCGTTTGATTTAAAAGAATAATCAATCATAAAATTTAGATTTCAAAAGCCGTGATTTTCGCGGCTTTTGTGTTTATTAGAAATTGTAAAAAACTCTTGAAATTGTTTATATTCTTTTGCAATTATCTAGTAAAATTTTAAAAGGAATGCCGTAATTTTGAATGATGTTAAGTATTGATCCAAAAACACTGCCAATACCCCAGCTTCATGCATATTTAATGGGAGCTGTAGGTCCGCGACCTATTGCCTTTGCCAGCACGATTGACAAAGAAGGTCGTCCAAATTTAGCGCCGTTCAGTTTTTTTAATGTATTTTCATCTAATCCCCCGATTTTAATTTTTTCACCTAACAGAAGCGGCAGAACAGGAGAAACAAAGCATTCTCACGATAATGTTTTAGAGGTACCGGAAGTGGTAATTAATGTTGTAACCTACGAGATGGTACAGCAAATGTCTTTGGCTAGTAGTCCCTATTCAAAAGGTACTGACGAATTCATAAAATCAGGATTTACAAAAATTCCTTCTGTTACAATTAAACCATTTAGAGTTGCAGAATCTCCTGTACAACTGGAGTGTAAAGTAACAGAAGTGAAAGAATTAGGAAAAACAGGAGGGGCAGGAAATTTAATTTTCTCTGAAGTACAAATGATTCACATTAATGAAAATGTCCTTGGCACTACTAACAATATTGACCAACAAAAAATAGATTTGGTATCGCGTATGGGAGGTAATTGGTATTGCAGAGCAAATGGAGAAGCTTTATTTGAGTTGGAAAAACCAATTACAACTTTAGGAATAGGCGTAGATGCACTTCCGGAACAAATTAAAAAAAGTAAACTATTAACCGGGAATGAACTAGGAATGTTAGGTAATATAGAAGTATTGCCTGATGCAGAAGAAATAAATAGCATGAAAAATAGTGCAAGCGGAATTTTGAATAATGATCAACTTCACGAAAAAATAAAGCAATTGCTTAATGAAAATAAAGTGAAAGAAGCATGGGCATTAATTCTTTGTAAAAATTAAATAATCAATAACATATAAAAACAAGAACAATGGAAGTTACAGGAATTCTAAAAGTAAAGCAAGAAACACAACAAGTAAAAGATAGTTTTAAAAAAAGAGAGTTTGTTTTGACAATAGATCAAACATCTCAATATCCTCAACACGTTACTTTTCAATTAACTCAAGATAAAACCTCTATCATTGATAATTATAATGTAGGTGAGGAAATTAAAGTGTCGTTCAATTTAAGAGGAAGAGAATGGACGAGTCCTCAAGGCGACATAAAATACTTTAATACAATCGATGCCTGGAGAATTGAACGTGTACAAAATCAAAAACAGGCGTCAGCAACTCCAGCAAACGCATCAGCAGATGTTAATCCTGCAACAGCTATTGTTTCTGATTTTAGTAAAACATCAGCTGAAGACGATTTACCTTTTTAATTAAAATAAAAAACTAGCTTTTAGTTTTTTATTATGAGCGCCAAAATTTTATTAATCTATACGGGAGGAACAATTGGCATGGTTCAGAGCCATGCCACAGGTGCATTAAAACCATTTGATTTCAAACATTTAAAAAATGAGGTTCCGGAGTTACAACGCTTATCGATAACACTGGAAAGTATTTCGTTTAAAGAACCTATTGATAGCAGCAACATGCATCCTCGCGTGTGGATACAGTTGGCAGAAATTATCGAAAAAAATTATCGAGAATTTGATGGTTTTGTAATTCTACACGGCTCTGATACCATGGCTTACACAGCTTCTGCATTAAGCTTTATGCTTGAAAATTTGGCAAAGCCGGTTATTTTAACAGGCTCACAACTACCAATAGGAATAATTAGAACCGATGGAAAAGAAAATTTAATCACTGCGATTGAAATTGCTGCTGCAAAAATTAACAATCAACCAGCTGTACCAGAGGTAGCCATTTACTTTGAGTATGAATTATACAGGGGTAATCGTACGTTAAAATATAATGCGGCTCATTTTGATGCTTTTATATCTCCAAATTATCCAGTTTTAGCTGAGGCCGGAGTAAATATCGAATACAATTCAAATTACATATTAAAGAAAACCAAAAAAAAATTAATCGTACACAAACACTTAGATAACGACATTGTTATTTTACCTTTATTTCCAGGTATCAGTAAAAAAATAACTTCTTCTGTTTTAAAAATAAATGGTCTTAAAGCTATTGTGTTGCACACGTTTGGCGCAGGTAATGCACCTACGGAAGATTGGTTTATCAATGAAATCGCACATGCTGTTAAAAGCAATATAATTGTTTATAATGTAACCCAATGTATAGAAGGGAGTGTTATTCAGGGCAAATACGAAACAAGTTCTTTATTAAAAAAAGCAGGTGTTTTAAGTGGCGAAGATATTACTATTGAGGCCGCAGTTACAAAGCTAATGTATGTATTAGCTCTTCCTTTAAGTTTAGCAAAAAAGAAAGAGTTGTTATTAAAAAATTTAAGAGGCGAAATTAGCTCAAACAAATAATTACAGTCTGCATTACGATTAATGTTTTTAGTAAATTAAACGAATTGGGTTACTTTTGTATTATTATAGTATTAACCACTTGAATGGCTTATGGCTGTTAAAAAACAATTTTCGGACAGTGATTTTATTGAAGGATTAAGATTAGATGACGATAAAGTTTTAACCGCTTTATACAAAAAATTTTATCCACCTGTTCTAAAACATATTCTTAACAACAATGGTAATGAGCAAGAAGCTCAAGATATTTACCAAGAAACCATTCTAGTTCTTTATAATAATTGTAAAAAAAACAACTTTGAACTACAATGTTCATTGCAAACCTATGTTTATTCCATTTCAAAACGATTATGGCTTAAACAACTCAACAAAAACAAATCTCTTTTTAAATTAAATGATGATAGTTCATTTGTTGATGTTTCTAATGATGTTAATGAACATATTGAAAAAGAAGTTCAGTTTACAAAAATGAATTCGAGTTTACTCGAATTAGGAGAACCGTGTAAAACACTAATTGAAGATTTTTACATTCATCAGATGAGTATGGAAGAAATAGCTGATAAATTTGGATATACCAATTCTGATAATGCAAAAAATCAAAAGTATAAATGCTTACAACGTTTAAAACGTTTGTATTTTAATGATTAAAAAAATGAGGAATATTGATTTGTTTGATGCTTACTTAAATAATTTGCTTCCAAAAGAAGAAAAAGCTTCGTTTGAAGAACGTTTATTGAATGATCTTTCGTTTAAAACAGAATTTAATTATCATAAAAATTTTGTTTTAGTCATTCAGGAAAATGCAAGAAATCAAAAATTTAAGGATAAACTTAAAATAGTACACCATCAAGAATTTGGAGCTAATAATATTCAACCGATTCAAAAGCAACAGAAAAATTATTTTCAAATATCCACCATTGCCGCTTCAGTAGCATTATTTACTGTTATTTTAACTGTTTACGCATTAATTGTTGGCGGATTTTTATCAAAAAAACAATCTTCGGATTATACAGAATTAAAACGAGAGATGAGTGCTATTAAAAACTCACAAAATCAAATCATAAAAGGAATTTCTAAAAACGAAAAAAAGAAAAATAATGTGTTAACACCCGCAAATTTTTCAGGAACCGGTTTTGCTATAAATAATAAAGGATATTTTATAACGAGTCTTCACTTAGTAAAAGGTAACGATTCTATATTTATAGAAAACTCAAGCACGGATAGATTGTCTGCCAGAATAGTTTACACGGATACACAATTAGATATTGCTGTTTTAAAAATAGATAGTAGCGATGCGCTGAAACTTAAAGATTTACCTTATTCATTTAAATCTGTAGAAAGTGATTTAGGGGAAAATGTTTTTACATTGGGTTATCCTTCACAAGATATTGTATATGGTGAAGGATCCATTTCCTCATCTACAAGGTTGGGAGATACTAACATGTACCAAATTTCTATTCCTTTAAATCCGGGTAATAGCGGAGGTCCACTCATTGATGAATACGGAAATATTATCGGTGTTGTAAGTGGAAAAAACCAAAATGCAGAAGGGACTAGTTTTGCAAGTAAATCAAATTATATCAATCAAATCATTAATAATATTCAAGATGACGTGCTCAAAAAAGATTTAATGTTGTCTAAAAGAAACGCTTTAAGAGGGCTTAAACGAAGCGAACAAATTAAACGCATATCTCCTTTTGTGTTTAATGTTTATGTATATAAAGGAAATTAATTGTCTTTTATCCCTATCGTTTTTTTGTTTATTCTAAACGTAAATTGTTTTAATTGATGAATAATCAAGTTAAGCATATTTTTTTTGATTTAGATAATACCTTATGGGATTTTGAAAGTAATTCAAAAAAAACAATTTTTGAATTGATAGATGAATTTAATCTTGCACATAAGTGCAGGTGTTTACCGAGTTCGTTTTATAAAACATATCTATTAGTAAACGAGGACTTATGGTCATTGTACCGTAAAGGTGCCATAACTAAAGAGCAATTGAGGTCTTCGCGTTTTACGAACACCATGCTATATTTTGGTTACGATGATCAAAAATTAGGATTGGTATTGGAAGAAAATTATATTTTAAGATCACCTCATCAAAAAGGGCTCATTGAGGGAACAATGGAAGTGTTGGACTATTTATTTAACAAGTATCATTTACACATCATTACAAATGGCTTTAAAGAGGTTCAACATATTAAAATTGATAATTGCAACTTAAAAAAATACTTTAAAAATATTTTTATTTCAGAGGAAATTGGATTTAATAAACCGGATAAAAGAATTTTCGAATATGCGATCAATTATATTTCAGCAAAAAATTCGGAGGTTATAATGATTGGTGATGATTGGGAAGCAGATATTGTAGGTGCTAAAAAATCCGAAATAAGTGCTATCTATTTTAATCGTAATCAAAATATTTTAAAAAATGCTCTTGTTGCTGAAATAAATCATTTAACGCAACTTTTAAAAATATTGTAGCAACTTAACTACAACTATTTTTGAGTCATTACTTACTAAATAATCAGTTTGTGGAGAATACCGGATTCGAACCGGTCACCTCTTGCCTGCCAGGCAAGCGCTCTAGCCAAATGAGCTAATTCCCCATTTTTTTATACAAATGTAAAAAGAAGGTATAATGGAAAAAACATATGGGAAAATAAAACAATTTATACTAATGAATAAATAATTCAAGTCAATTTTAATCTATTCTTTAAAATTTCAAACAAAATAATTCCTGTTGCAACAGAAACATTTAATGATGAAATTGTTCCTGCCATAGGTATTTTAATTTGTTCGTTGCAACGTTTTAAATACTCGCCAGAAATTCCGTTTTCTTCCGAACCCATAATAATAGCAAGTGGTTCAGTATAATCAAAACTGTAAATGGTGTTTTCGGTTTTTTCATGGCAGGCAAAAACTTTAAGTCCCGAATCTTTTAGGTATTCAATGGTGTTTTTTAGATTATCCTCCCTGCAAACAGGAATTCGGTGTAGTGCACCAGCAGAAGTTTTTATAGCGTCTGAGTTAATTTGTGCTGCTCCACGTGAAGGAATAATAATGAAATCAACACCAGCACATTCAGCACTTCGTGCAATGGCCCCAAAGTTTCTAACATCAGTAACTCGGTCTAATATCAATACAAAAGGTATTTTCCCATTTTCAAAAACACTTTGCAACAACTCCTCGGTTTTATGGTAGTTGATATTCGCTAAAAAAGCAATTACGCCCTGATGATTTGCATTACTTAATCGCTTTATTTTTTCTGGCGGCACAAATTGATAAGGAATCTCTTTTCCTGCAATTTCTTTTTTTAATTGATTAAACAGATCATTTGATAAGCCTTTTTGCACTAAAATTTTATCAATTTCTTTGTCTGCTTTTATGGCTTCAATAACTGCTCTTATTCCGTATATGCAATTATCAGGAGTTGATGAATGTTCTTTTTCCAATTTAAATGTAATTAATTTTTAAGGAGTACTTACTGATACGGGGATAATTTTTCCGTTAATAAATTTTGATTGTTGCGTAGCAAAATTAAAAATAAAATTGGCCATTTCCTTTCCGCTTACCGGAGCCTTATAGCCCGGAAAAGCTTTGTCTAGCATTTTAGTTTGAGCCGCACCAATAGCAAGACAATTAAAAGAAATATTTTCGTTTTTAAATTCTTCCGCAAGTAATTCAGTTAGACCGGCAAGAGCAAATTTAGATGAACTATAAGCGGTTAATCCGCTAAACTTTACACTACCCTGATAACCACCCATACTGCCAATATTTACAATATGTGCACGACTTTCTTTATTCATGATAGGAATTAAATTTTGCATCAAATGAAAAGGAGCAAATACGTTTACATTATAAATAGTACTTAATTCTAATTCTGAAATTTGTAAAAAATCCTTTTTAAGAAATGCACCCGCATTATTTATTAAAATACTAATATCGGAAAACGTTGAACATATTTTTTCAATACGACCTCTATCCTGTTTGTTAATTATATCTGCTTTAAGTAAGACCAAGTGTTCATTTTTTATTTTTTCTAATTCCTTAACATTTCTAGTAATTGCAATGACTCTCCAGCCTGAATCTAAAAAAAGCATTAACAATTCGTGTCCTATACCACCGGATGCACCTGTTATAATTGCAGTTTGCATAAACAATTAACTATTGATTATTTTAAATATGAATTTTAGTAAATTTACATTTAAATGTTTACACGCCACTTATTTTTTTTAGCACTGTTTTTTTCTTTCAACAGTAATTTTTTTGCTCAATCTTCACAAAAAATCAGACCAGCTAAAATTAAGTCTCAAATTTCCTGGAAAGACAGTTTATATTATGGAGGTAATTTAGGAATTCAATTTACTGGTAATGGTAGTTTAATTGATTTATCACCAAATGTAGGTTATAAGTTCAATAAATATTTAAGCGTAGGCCTACAGGGCATTTTTACTAATTTAACTGTTAGGAGCTCGAATTTTTTATACAAATATACTTTTTATGGTTTAGGAACTTTTATACGTGTAAAGCCTCTTCCCTATCTTTTTTTACAAGCAGAATATGATGTATTAAGTGTGCCTGATAATTTTTCAATTACTAAAACATCCCGTACAATTGCAGATGTTAACTTAGCAGGATTAGGTATTAGAAACGAGTTAAGTATGAACTCCTGTTATTATTTGCTACTTATGTACGAGTTTATTCCAACACCTAATTCTCCTTATACTTATGGTCCATTTAATTCTCCATTAGTATATAGAGCAGGGTTTAATATTAATTTTTAGTTTTATTTATGCAATTAATCATCATTAACGGACCTAATTTAAATTTGCTTGGCACAAGAGAGCCTGGTATTTATGGTAATATTTCTTTTTCAGAATATATTGAGGAGTTAAAAAATAATAACCCAACTATTTCACTTGAATATTTTCAAAGTAATGTAGAAGGAGAACTAATCAATAAATTACACGAATGTGGTTTTACACATAGAGGAATTATTTTAAATGCTGGAGCTTATACGCATACTTCCATAGCCATTGCAGATGCCGTTGCTGCGATTAATACGCCCGTAATTGAAGTACACATATCTAATGTGTTTTCTCGCGAAGATTACCGACATGTTTCATTTCTTGGTAAAAATTGTACCGGTAGTATTTCAGGGTTTGGGTTAATGGGATATCAATTAGCCATAGATTTCTTTAAAAAGAAAAATCAATAGTCTAAAATTGAACACATAGTGCTGAGGTAAAATTATAGTTATTATTATTTGCCTTATTTTCTATACTAAATATTTTTTCTGATGCATAAAAATGTTTTGCTTCAAAACGTAAAAGTAAATTTCCATTTATTCTTTTGTCAAAGTTTATTGAGGATCCAAAAACTTTAGCTTCTTTTCCTTTCACTTGTGTTAAAATTACTTTATCAGGATCATCAAAATATTCTACTCTAATTGAAACGGAGTTATTAGTTGTAAGCTTTGATTTTAAAATACATACCGGGACTATCCACATGAATGATTTTTCATTTGTTTTTTTATCAATTCCTAAATCACATGAAACTATAATGGAATATTTTTCTTTTAGTTCTGAAATCAAATACAAGTTATGGTAAAACCTGAAAATCGTTGAGGTATCCGGCTGGGTTTGACCAAAAAAATTAGAATAATTAATGGTGAGTTTATTACTTGGTTTATATTGAACTTGTAAACCATAAGAAGGATTTTCTTCTCCAAGAGTTCTTTGCATTTTTTGCCAACCATTTAAAATCAATCCTGCAAAAAACCATCTCTTATTTTTTGATTCACTACTCAACTTTATACCTGTTTCAAAATAAGGTGAATTTTCAGCGACCAGCGAACGAGTTAATGTAAAACAATCAGCTCCAATAGCACTTTCAAAGCCAATATGAGAAGGTAAAACCCCCGCATCAACCCTAATAGTTTTTTGTTTATTCAATATAAAACCAATGTTTGCTTCATAAATACCTCTAAGATCGGAGGGTTCGGCAGCAAGGTTGTATTGAGCATAATTGCCTTTCATCCAACCAAAATTTGCACTAATAGAATTATTTATATAGTTTGCCTTTAAGAGTAACAGATTTGTGTTTAATTCATTATGTCTTTTGTGGTTGTATATAAATTCAGGCTTTTCGTGGTTACTAGGATTTGAGAAATCATACGAATAATAAACTTCACCATAAGCACCAATTTTCAAATTTTGAATAGAGTCTTTTTGTGAATAAGCATTGAGGCTTAACAAAACAATTAATAGCACAAATAATTTCGTTATAAAACCTGAAGAATAATTTTGTTTTTTGATTGTCATAGTTAAGTTTATTTTATAATTGATGTTACTTTAAATTTTCATTTAATCATCAACATAAGGAAATTAATTTTTTATAAATATACTAGGTGATTCTTTTTTTTCTAGTAACTGAAAACAAGAATGTAAAAACACTTATAGGATAAATTGAAAACAATAAAAATTTTATAACACTCCACTGCTTATCAATAATTATAAGATAACCAATATAGCTGCCAATAAGGGTTAATATTAAAAACAAAACAGCAATTTTTTTTTCAGATAATCCTTTGTAGAATAAATGGTGTGTTGTATGATCTTTACCTCCAATAAAAGGAGATTTACCTGATAGCATTCTGTTAATTACTACGATGAAAGTATCTGATAACGGCATTATAAAAACGCAAATAACAACTAAAAACCCTTTAATTTGGTTTTGCCAACTATTTAGCAAAGTAATGTCTATATTCATTAAAACAGTTGCGTTCCAACAATAATTAATACCAATAATAGCCAAAAATGCTCCTAAAAACTGGCTCCCTGTGTCACCCATAAACATTTTTGATGGATACCAATTAAAAAATAAAAACCCAATTATTGAGCCTAGCATTGCTATTGTCAGAATTGAAATTGGAGCAAAAAAGTGTTCATTAGTTAAAGTTAAAATTGAAATAAACAACATGATGCCAGCAGCAACTATTGATGTAATTGCATCCATGTTATCTAACATGTTTATTGAATTCATTAATCCAATAATCCATAAAATGGTAATAGTATAACTACACAGTTCGTTGCCGAAACAATTTATTTTTGTCCCTGTTAAAATTAAGATAATGGCACACATAAACTGCGCTAGGAATTTAATTAAAGGTTTAGTGTCGTACGCGTCATCTGCAAGTCCCATTAAAAAAGCAATACTCAATGTCGCTAAAATTCCTAAGTTATTTATTGCTGTAAAATAATTGTTTTTGTCAAAAACAAACATCATAGAAATAAATGAAATCAAGAAGATAAAATAAAACGAAATTCCACCAAGCGCGGGTTTAGATGTAGAATTCCATCTAATTTGTAGCCCATCTTTTTTTCGAGTCCCTAAGTTTTTGGAAAAATGCAATAATAAATTATTTATTATACTCGAAAAAATTAAAGCACCTGAAAATAAAATCAGTGCAAGTAAAGTATTATTTTCTTTATTGATTTGCATTATTAAAAAGGTGAGCTAAAATCGCGAAGCGTAACCCCTAATTTATCTTTTTCTGAAAGTAAAGGATGTTCTACTTTCCAATCTATTTGCAAATCTTCATCATTCCACAATACGCAACCTTCAGAAGCCTTGTTGTAATAGTTTGTGCATTTATATGAAAAAATAGTATTGTCCTCTAAAGTTGAAAAACCATGTGCAAATCCTTCAGGAATCCAAAGCATGGTCTTATTTTGTTCATTTAATTCTAAACAAAAATGCTGTCCATAAGTAGCTGAATTTTTTCGAATATCAACCACTACATCTAAAACAGAACCTTGTATTACCCTAACTAATTTTCCTTGAGCAAAAGGTGGAGCTTGAAAATGAAGTCCTCTAACTACTCCTTTTTGTGACAAGGATTGATTATCTTGTACGAAATTTGCAATAATTCCCTTTTCTTCAAAAGCTTTATTCGTATAGCTTTCATAAAAATAACCTCTTCCGTCCTCAAATACTCTAGGATGAATGATGTAAAGATCCTGAATGGGCGAATTAATGAAATTCATTATTATTTTCTTTTTTTACGTTTTTTTGATGAATCATCGGTATAGTAGCCATAGTTTTGAGTATAACCATACCCATAGCCGTATCCATAACTATAACCATAACCTGAACGATTTATGTTTACGGCATTTAAAACAACAGATAAATTAGAGATTTTACTTTCATTTTTTAATCGATCTAATATTTGTATATAACTTTTTTTAGAATACTCTGAACGGAAAATGAAAATAGGGTAATCAACTTGTTTTAATATTGGTAACGCATCTGAAACCAGGCCAATAGGAGGATTATCAATAACAATAAAATCGTATCTCGTTTTCAATTCTTCAATCAACGTATTCATTTTTTCGCTTATGATTAACTCAGAAGGATTAGGAGGCTCGGGACCGGAAGTAATGAAATCAAGCGTTGGAATAACGGTTTTTTGCACACAGTCTTCAATTGAGTTAACACCAATTAAAATCGTAGAAATTCCTTTTTCGTTTTGAACCCCAAATCCTTTATGGATTTTAGGTTTTCTCATGTCTAAATCAATAATTAAAACTTTTTGACCGGTATAAGCAACAATTCCGGCAATGTTTAAGGCAACAAAAGTTTTTCCTTCACCGGAAACCGTTGAGGTTAATGCTGCTAATTTAGGGCCTTCTGAATTCGAAATAAACTGCATATTAGATCTTATTGTTCTAAATGATTCAGTTATTATTGATTTAGGATTGTTTTGAACAATAAGTTGAGAAACAGGCACATCACTTTCATAAACTGGAACAATACCAAGTGTTGGGATGCTTGCGCGTGTTTGTTTTACAATTTCATTTAAAGATAAAAGTTGATCATTTAAAAAATACCTTACACTTAATAAAATTAAGCTTAATAAAAAAGCAAGGATAATTCCTACAGAAATTGCAGATTTTTTACTCGGAGATGCCGGTGTTAAATTTGGAATAGCGGATTCCAAAATAGAAGTAGTTGATACAAACCCTGCATTTGAAATTGAAAACTCGGTTTTTTTCTCTAATAACAGTGTATAGTATTTTTCATTGATATTGAACATGCGCATTAAGCGAGAGTATTCCATTTCTCGGTCTGGCTGAGCATCAATACCACTTGAAATTTCTGTTGATTTACCTTTTAAATTAGTGTATTTTGTTTTTAATTTATTGCGATATGAATTAATACTTTCAAATAATAATTTTTTTTGAATTTCAATTTGATTGTTGATTTGTTTAACTGCTTCGCTACCTGGTGTTAGGTTATAAAGCAAATTCTCTTTTTCAATCGAAAGCTTTTTAAGTTCGCTCGTAACAGATCGAATCGAAGTTTCTTCTTCAGAACCTGCTAAAAGAGATAATAGCAAGTACGAATCAATACTTTTATTTTTTTGTAAATCTTTTTGTAAATCTGAAAGCACCATTTCATCAAGTTCAATTTTTAATAACTGATCTTCGAGTTTGGAGAATCTTGAAAAAGAATTGGCCTTTAAATTATCATCTGAAGAATAATGATATTTTTTTCTAAATTCTTCTATGTTACTTTCTGATTGTTTTAAATCATAAAATACCGTATTTAGTTGTTCATCTATAAAATCAAGAATTTTTTTTGAACTCTCGCTTTCTTTCTCTACGCCGTAAATTTGAAACTCTTCAGCAATAGCATTTGCAATGTCAGCAGCTTTATTTGGATCAGTGTTTTTAATTTCAATTGAAATAGATTGAGATTGATCATTTATAACCTTAACATCCAAATTAGATTTTATTATATTAAGGTTACTTGATTCCGAGTTTAGAATGAAATAGGATTTATCCAATCGTCTTAATCCTGCAATTGCGTCTTTAGGTTTAATAAATGGATTTAGTGTAACACTTAGTTCTATTTCATTATTTCTAAACCACTCATTTAATTTAAAATTAATGGTTTTTAAATTATTCTTACCAAGCTTTAAAATTCCTACTCGTTTATCTACGTCAATAGAAATGTAAATCGGATTATTTTCCCAAATAGAGTTTTTAATTTTCGCGTTGACTAAGTATGGGGAAGATTTGTAAAGCTCATAGTTTTTAAATGTACCTTCATTGAAATAAGAAACGGGTATATTTAAACGATCGGATACTCGCTTTAAAAACACTTGAGATTTTAAAATTTCTATTGCCTCAGCTAACTTATTGTTGTTTTCAAAATTGTTACCAACTTGTAAAATTTCATTTGCCTTATCTTGCTTTGAAAGTTGTATAATCGTTTTTGAATTGTAAATAGTTTCAGAATATCTTAAATAGGCAAAAACACCAATAATTGAAAGCACAAAAAATAAAACGATCCACCAAATTGATTTTCTTAAAACGTGAAGAAATAAGCCAAGCTCAAAATCATTACCGAATTTTACTAATCGTTCTTTGTATTGATCAGCAATAGGAATTTTTTGATTTTCGAGGTCTTTCAGCATTAATAGGTTATTTCAATAGTAAAAACAGAGTTAGTGAAGTTGTAATAATAGAAAGATAAGGAGTAATCTCTTGTAAAACTCTTTGACCAAAACGCGCTCTAGGTTCTACATAAATAATATCGTTTGCTAAAACAGTAGTGTTTCCGGCTTTTATTCCGTCAATAGTTGATAAGTCTATTAAAAACACTTCCGGCTTGTCCTCGGGAGAGGGCCTTCTAATCAATTTAATTCTGTATGCTTTTCCGTCTGTACTGATTCCTCCCGCCATTGCAACAGCTTCAAAAAGAGTAGTATTATTGTTTACCAAATTTACTACTCTGGCAGCACCTACGGTACCAGGGAAAATAATTACTCGTTTATTGATTATTCTTAACTGTATAAAAGGTTTAATGTATTGTGATTCATATTCTTTTTCTAAAAAAGACTGGGCTTGTCTTAATGTCATTCCGCTTAGTTTAACTTTGCCAATCAATGGTAATTTTATCATTCCAGACTGATCAACTATTTCATCAATAGTGTTTCTTGCAATTGTTCCAGTAGATTGAGTGGTAATGTCAATTAATTTAAATCCATCATTTGCAAAAACCCTCAAACTAATTTCATCATTAGGAGCGATTTTATAGTTTTCAAGAATTAAGGAGTCTGAAAATTTGCTAAACTGAAAATCCTTTTCGGTTTTTAACATTAAACTTGGCTGAATAACTTTACAAGAAGTAAAAAAAATAGAGGCAATTATTACGAAGAGAAATGATTTAAATCGCATGCTAAAATTATTGTTCAAATATAATTAAAAAAAGTATGTATAAGGATTGCCTTTTAACTACAATTTACTGTATTCGCTTAATACAAATGCAGCTAATTGCTTAACGTTTTGCCCTGAAAAATCAAATTTTATTCCTGCTAATTCGTAAAGTTCAGGAATAGTTCGGGTGTAACCATGACTTAAGGCGTTTTTATAATTTGCAACGCATTGCTTAGGGTTTTCAAGGTAATTTTTCCATAATGCAATCGCACCAAGTTGAGCCATTCCGTATTCAATGTAATAAAACGGAACTTCATATAAATGCAATTGACCTTGCCAAGATCGTTTTAAGTTATTTTCCAGTCCGGAATAATCCACTTCGCCTGTTCCAAATTGCTTGATAATACTTAACCAGGTAGAATATCTTTCTTCAATTGTATGCGTTGGGTTTTCATAAATCCAGTGCTGAAATTTATCTATACTTGCTATCCAACTCAATGTTTTAAGTATTTTTTCGAGTTGTTCTTTTTTTGCTCGTTTTAATTCTTCGTCTGAATTAAAAAACACATTCCAGTGTTCCATGGAAATTAATTCCATTCCCATGCTTGCCAATTCAGCAACCTCCGAAGGAGTGCTTTTAAAATCAGTCAACAACAATGGGTTACACAAAAAAGAATGTATGGCATGCCCACCTTCGTGAACCATAGTTACCATATCGCGGTGAGAACCTACAGCATTCATAAAAATGAATGGTGCTCCGCTTTCGTAAAGCGGATAGTTGTATCCGCCCGGTGCTTTACCAACACGCGAATCTAAATCCAAATGTTTCATTTCCTGCATACGCTGAATGCATTCACCAAAAAATGGATCAATCTGATTAAAACAACTTATTGTTTTTTGAATTAATTCATCAGCAGTTTTAAATGGTTCTAATGGAGCTTTGCCTTCTGCATCAAATTCAGTATCCCAAGGACGATAAGTGTCTAATTTTAATTTTGACTTTCGTTCCTGCTCCATTTTTTTTGTAATCGGAACAATGTGTTCTGCAATGGAAGTATGAAAATCATAACAATCTTTTACGTTATAATCAAAACGGCCTAAATCCTGAAATTTATAATCTCTGTAATTTTCAAAACCCGTATTTAAAGCTACTTTATGTCTTAATTCAATCAGTAAAGTATATAAATCATTTAATTGATTTTCGTCTTTCGCTTTTCGTTCCTGAATTGTATTGTAAATTTTTTCGCGCAATGATCTGTCTTGCGATTTTAAAAAAGTAGCTGCTTTTTGCAATGTGATTTGATTGCCCTCGTGCTCTATGGTTTGCGCTGAGGAAATAGCTCCATACTTTTGCGATTCGTTGGAGATTTTCGTGTTCAGTTCAATATTTTCTTCCCTGAACAATTCATAGTGTTTTTTTATGGAGCGCAGGTAAACAAAAAATTCCTTTTCCGTTAATTGATTAGTAAATGTACAATCCAGTAATTTTTTCTGCAATTGGTTAGCAATAGGCGCTATTTTTGGCTCAATATTTTCAGTAAAAAATGTAAAACTTTTTACCAACTCTTCATTAGTTGCATCGCAGGTCATTTTTATATAACGCCATGCAAAATTTTCACTTACAATTGCGTCCAATTCACTCCAATCAATTAACCATTTTTTTAGTTCCTCTAAACTGTTAATTGTTCTTGACGTTAAATTTTTATAATAATTTTCAAGATCTATCCAGTCGTTAATTTGTAAATCATTGCTTACAAAATTTCTTTTCAATTTTATTTCTTGTTCCATTTTTTAATTCATTTCTAGTTTTTAAAGATAATAAAGTTGTAGACATTGAAAGTAGGAATTAGTTTGAATTTTAATTTGCTTTGTGTCAATATTGTTTACTCTCTTGCTTAAAAAGAAAATAAAATTAAGTCAATTCGAAATTTTATAAATTATAAACAAATAAAATGCTCAACAAGAGAAAAGAGTTATTTAAATTTGACTTTTAGGTTTAACTAATTAAATTTAAAATGAACAACAGAATTCAACATCTACAAAATGTCATAACTCCATATCGTGAGCAAATAATTAATCATAAAGTTTATTCTGTAATTGAAAACATAGATGATCTCAAGGTTTTTATGAGCTACCATGTATATGCGGTTTGGGATTTTATGTCATTGCTTAAAAGTTTACAAAATCAGTTAACTTGTACTTCTTTGCCCTGGTTTCCTGTTGGGGATGCTGATATTCGTTACCTAATCAATGAAATTGTATTGGGTGAAGAATCAGACCTTGATGCTCACGGGAAACGTAAAAGTCATTTTGAAATGTATGTAGATGCCATGCATCAAATTGGGGCATCAACACAAAAAATAAATGTTTTCATAAGCGAACTAAAAAATAAAAATTCAATAGATAAAGCCACTGAAAATGCTGGTGTTCCAAAAGAAGCACAACAATTCATGAATTTCACATTCAGTATCATAAATAGCAATAAAAATTATTTGCAATCTGCCGTGTTTACATTTGGAAGAGAAGATTTAATTCCCGGCATGTTTATGTCTTTAATTAGAGATTTAAATCAGCGGTTCCCTGATTCTATCTCAGGATTAAATTATTATTTAGAAAGACATATTGAGGTAGATGGAGATCATCATAGTAATTTGGCATTAGAAATGACTTCTCTTTTATGCGGTGATGATGAGTCAAAATGGAAAGAGGCTGAATCTGTATCAATAGAAGCGCTCAAGCACCGTACCTTGCTTTGGGATGGAATCTATAATGAAATTGTAAACTCAAAAAAACAATTAGAACATTCTATTTAAATTTTAATTTTTAGGTTGAGTATTTTCAAATATATTTGGAACTCAATTTAATTATTTATGGATTTAGAATTTAATAAAAACGACGATAAAATGCGCTTACTGATTTCTCAGTTAGAGCAAAAACTTGGAAAAGTTTATTTAGGTGGCGGAAAAAGCCGAATCGATAAATTGCATGAACAAGGCAAGCTTACTGCTCGTGAACGCATCGATTATTTATTAGATGAAAATAGTGAACGCATTGAAGTAGGAGCTTTTGCAGGCGAAGACATGTACAAGGAGCATGGTGGTTGTCCAAGCGGTGGAGTTGTAGTTGTTATTGGTTATGTAAAGAAAAGAATGTGCATTGTGGTTGCAAATGATGCAACTGTTAAAGCAGGTGCTTGGTTCCCAATAACCGGAAAGAAAAATTTACGTGCTCAAGAAATTGCTATTGAAAATCGATTACCCATTATTTATTTAGTGGATAGTGCCGGTGTTTATTTGCCTATGCAAGATGAAATTTTCCCGGACAAAGAACACTTTGGTCGCATCTTCAGAAACAATGCAGTAATGAGCTCTATGGGCATTATTCAAATTGCAGCTAT
>Ga0172373_10001276_pt1 | contig 40962 bp, 43 predicted proteins | sample Lak10m_2_FD_114546 | JGI IMG/M metagenome (GOLD analysis project Ga0172373, IMG submission 114546) | Freshwater microbial communities from Kabuno Bay, South-Kivu, Congo - kab_092012_10m | ecosystem: Environmental > Aquatic > Freshwater > Lake | place: Democratic Republic of the Congo... | reverse complement strand
GCTTCATCGTAATCATGAATCCTTGGGCTTGGCGTTTTACAAGTCGGACAAATCGCAATTCCTATTGTCGATTGGATTTCTAAAATTGCCATCTCCGCATCTGGCACTTCGTATTTGACCACTTCCACATTTGGCAGGTTGAGCAGTTTACTGAGTTCTTGTTCTGGCATTGTTGTTATTCCGTTTTTGCCAGATTCTACTCCTTTTTGCTACTACCCCACTAAATACCAGAGAGCCGAAAAAACAAAAAACTTGCGCCTACGCATAGTGTTATTATATGTAGAGACCTCCAATATAAATTTTTGGGAAATTAGGTTATTCAACAGTTTCGTTGGCTGGCTAAAGATGATGAAGAAAATAATACAAAAGAGCTGCAAGATGAGACTATTTATAAATAAAATCGGACAAGTGAATACTGTAATCATAATTACACTTGCATCAATCGTTGCTTCGCTTTTGATTACTCTGTCGTCAGTTTTTATAATGATCGATCAAGGTGTCAATCTAGATATTAGAGGAGCTACTGTAGTTGCAATCCTCATACCAGCCATAACAGCCCCGCTATTAAGTTGGCACTTGATAGGATTAGTAATACATATTCATCAGCTCGAAGAAGAGATGAGAAAAATGGCAACCTATGATGCGTTAACAGGGTTATTAAACAGGCAAGCATTTATGGAGCAAGCCAAATCAATGTACGAACTTGCACAGAGGGAAAAACGGGGTTTCTCTATTGCTCTGGCAGATTTAGATTATTTCAAAACAATTAATGACTGCTATGGGCACGGCACAGGAGATCGCGTCTTAAAATCTATCGGTGAGGTATTAAGAACGATTACGCGTGCAAGCGATCTAGTTTGTCGATATGGAGGCGAAGAATTTGCCTTTTTTATCAATGGAACCCAAGAACAATCTCTTAAATTAGCAGAGCGGCTTCATAATGTTATAAAAAAAGCAAAATTCGAATATGAGGGAAAAGAAATTTGCTGTACGGCAAGCATAGGATTGGTCACTTTTTCAGGAACAGAAGCAAGCGACCTGGAAGAGCTTTTAAATCTAGCGGACAAAGGCTTATATGACGCCAAAAGAAATGGGAGAAATCAAACAAAAATTTATGAAAACAAACAGGAAAAAGCGCCGCCCAACAAAGTGTTCTCATGACGCCTGGGTCTCTTACGCCAGTATTTGAGATTCTTTTATTATCCAAACGTCATAGTGTTTTTTTGGTTTTCCCGTTTTAACGGAAAACCTTTTTTTTCAAATGAACAACGAACACTTCTTGCTTATCGGAACATTACTTCTTACTTCAGGCATAATCCTTATTATTGCAGGGATTTCATTCTCGCTTCGTAACCATCGAAAATACTCCACCTGGGAATCAACCAGCGGAACAGTAACAAATGTGATTACACATTCCATTAGCTCCTCCGACTTTCATTATTACCCCATAATTGAGTTCAAAACCAAGGATGGAAAAACGATCATTTTCGAATCAGACCTGGGGTTTTATCCAGCAAAACATAAACAGGGTCAGCAAGTATCCATCTTGTACGATAAAGTCGCTCCTGATAATGCCGTGCTAAACCTCAAATCTGCAAAATGGGCAGCGCCTTTTACGATAGGAGCTTTTGGTGTCCTGGCTGTAGTCATAGGCGGAATTATTCTGTCAATCACCTAGGCAATGAAAGCAGGAATGCGCTTTCTAAAGATTTACGACCGACTACTTAAGTGCGATAAAAAAACAAATTAAGCACAGAAGAAACCAGAATCATCTCCGCTGTTTGGTAAAATCACGCCTATGCCTCTACTAAAATATGCCTCGGCGTTCCTACTTGTCTTATTAGTTTCCTGTGCGCCAGCCACACCCCCACCCGTAGTCTTCCCCACCTACGACCCGTTTATTTCGGGTACAAGTACAGCGCCATCAAATATCAATATCCCTGTCGGTTCCCTGACCCCCACACTGACGTTAACCCCGCAGCCCACCTCTACCCGCCCGCCAACACCTACCCGCGTACCATTAAACATCTCCGCCTTGTTTGGCTTTCAAAATCAAGCAGTGATCAACTCGCCCACGCCAGATATCCCGCGAATCCTTCCCACACCAAGACAGGATAGCCTTCAATACTCCGTACAACCCGGCGATACACTCGGGGCAATTGCTTTGAACTACAACATCAGCCTGCAATCATTGATGGACGCCAACGGCATGACCGACCCGAATACATTGGAAGTCGGCATGATCTTAAGCATTCCCGCTGTTCAACCCAGCGTCTCGATCAGTTCTGCATTAAAGATCATCCCAAACTCCGAGCTGGTAAACAGCCCGTCTTCCATCAATTTCAAACTTCGTAATTTTATTGCCAGTCAGGGAGGGTACTTAAACCAGTATACAGAAGAAGTGAACGGTGTAAAACTCAACGGTGCAGATATCATTGAAGCCGTTGCTTATAACTACTCCGTCCACCCGCGCATTCTACTCGCCATCCTCGAATACCAAAGTGGATGGGTCACCAACCCCTCGCCCGTCACATACACCGATTACCCCTTTGGATACGCCGAGCCAGGCAGGGCAGGTCTATACCGACAAACCATGTGGGCAGCAAACACACTTAACCGAGGCTATTACCTCTGGCGCGCCAACGCCATCTCCACACTCACCCTTGCAGACGGACAAGTCATCTCCATAGACCCAACCATCAATGCGGGCACAGCAGGTGTGCAATACTTCTTTTCAAAGCTATACGGGTACGATGCCTGGCTAAACGCCACAGGACAAACAGGCGTAGTCGTCACCTACTTTGTATTTTTCGACAACCCCTTCAGCTACGCCATCGAACCACTCGTGCCTGAAGATCTTGTGCAACCCGCAATGACTCTGCCGTATGCAACGGGAGAAAGCTGGTACTTCACCGGCGGACCTCACGGCGGCTGGGATTCCGGCTCGGCTTGGGGCGCCCTCGATTTCGCCCCGCCCGATAACCCCGGAGGGTGCAGCCCGAGCGCGTCATGGGTTACAGCCGTGGCAGACGGGCGAGTCACACGCACAGGCATCGGCTCTGTCATTCAAGACCTCGATAACGACGGGTACGAACAAACCGGCTGGATAGTGCTCTACATGCACATCGCCGCCGCGGGGCGCGTAACACCTGGAGAATACCTCTTCCAGAACGAAAAGGTGGGTCACCCCTCTTGTGAAGGCGGCTTCTCCAACGCCACCCACCTTCACATCGCCCGCAAATATAACGGCGAATGGATCGCCGGCGACGGACCCCTGCCCTTTGTGCTCGATGGCTGGGTCTCAAGCGGCGGCAATATTGAATACGATGGCTTCCTCACCCGCAACAACACCACCATCGAAGCGCTCGACGGCGCGCAACCCATCAACCTCATCACCCGTTAACTCACATCCGCTTAACCCTTCTGGATATAATTCAATATCATGAAGCGCACCCTGCTCGTACTCATTGCACTTTCGACATTAATTTCCGCCTGTGGGAATTCACCTTCTCTATGGGGAGTATCCAACACTCCAACCCCATACAACCCTCAAACATCGCCTCAAACCGACCCTTTTGCTGGTCAGAGCGACCCGATCATTTTCCCCACCTCAACCATTCCCCCCTTCATCGAAACAGAAAACGCCCTCACCCCGGCAGCTCCCACCGAAGCATCTACTCAACAAACCGCCATCACTTACACCCCGCCGCCCCTCAATGACGCAGCCCCGTTCCTGTACTACGCCCAATCTGGCGATATGCTCTCAGCAGTTGCCAAACGCTTCAACGTCAGTGAAGCCGAGATCGTCTCCGATGCCGACCTGACCAACACCACCCTCATAGACCCGGGCACTTTGCTCATCATACCGAACCGCATTACCGAAGCAACCAGCCCAAACATCCTGCTCCTGCCCGATGCTGAATTCGTATACTCCGCCACCGCACTAGACTTTGACACACAGGCTTATGTTCAGTCACAAAATGGCTACCTCAGCAGTTTCAGAGATTACCTCGGCTCTGTCGGATGGGTTGAAGGGTACGATGCCATCGACCGGCTTGCCATTGAAAATTCCATCAACCCACGCTTATTACTGGCAATTCTTGAATACGAAGCCCGCTGGGTACGCGGACAACCCATAGACCTGCTTCACACCGAATTCCCAATGGGCTTCAATGACTACCACTACAAAGGCATGAGCATTCAAATGACATGGGCGATCAACACCATGTCCATTGCTTATTATGGCTGGCGGGCAGGCACGATCACTCACGTTGAATTTCCAGACGGCACACGCCTGCGTTTCGACCCGCGTCTCAACGCTGGAACAGTAGCCCTGCAATACCTGTTTTCAAAACTCCATAGTCAGTCGCAATGGGCACAGATCATCAATCCCGAATCTGGTTTCCCTGCCTTGTACGACGACATGTTCGGCGACCCGTGGGCGCGAGCCGATCTACTCGGACCCATTTTTCCGCCTGGCTTGAATCAACCGCCGCTTGTACTTCCTTTTGAGCCAGGAGTTAAATGGAGCTTTACGGGCGGTCCACATAATGGTTGGGGGCAGATAAACCCAAGTATTTATGGGCAAAGCCATAGCATTTTCTCCGCCATAGATTTTGCCCCCGCGGCTGCAAAATCGGGCTGTGTACCTACTGAAGCATGGGCGGTTGCCGCAGCACCCGGGCTTGTCGTCCGTTCCGGAAATGGGATCGTTCTAATGGATCTCGATGGCGATGGATACGAGCAAACCGGCTGGAGTCTGCTTTATTTACATATGGCTACAAAAGGACGCGTTGAAGAAGGAACCTATTTGGAAACCAATGATCGAATTGGACATCCCTCGTGTGAAGGTGGCGTATCCACAGGCACACATCTGCACTTTGCCCGAAAATTCAACGGCGAGTGGGTCACCGCTGATGGTCCCATTCCATTTGTAATGAGCGGATGGCGTGTAGTTGCCGGAGGCGAACCATACAAAGGTCAACTGGTAAACGGCGAACAAGTGATCACTGCCGATCTTCTCAGTCAGTCATTTTCTAATATTGTTCGTGAAAAAGATGAATAAAAAAACAAGCAAGCCAATCGTAGGTCGGGCTTGCAGCCCGACGCTCTTTTCAAACCCGTCAAATAGAAAACTTTCAGCCCGTTCTGCAAACAGCTTCGGCATTACCCTCTTGATAGTGAGTGTTCTTTTATCTGCCTGCTCTCCTCAAATGGAGAAACAGGCTCAAGGTACAGCCACAAGCCCATCCGTCTCGATAGAAGCGGGCGCAATAGTGCCAGAACCAACGCCATTCCCCACTCGTCCGGCTTATTCTCCCGGCGAGCTGGTCGATTACATCGCACAAACCGGTGACACCCTGCCCGCGCTTGCGCTTCGCTTCAATACTTCAGTAGATGAAATTCTTGCAGCCAATCCATTCATTCCTCGTGAGGCGAGTACCATGCCGGCGGGTATGCCCATGCGCATTCCGATCTATTATCGGGCGTTGTGGAATACACCGTATCAATCCATCCCCGACCATGCCTTTTTGAATAGCCCCACCAGTGTTGGGTTTAGTACGGCTGCATTTCTTTCCACACAATCAGGTTGGTTAAAAAGCTATCGTGCCTATGTAGGCGGAGAGTGGAAAACCGGCGCCGCGCTTGTAGATTATATTGCTGTTAATTACAGTATCAGTCCCCGGCTTTTGCTGGCTTTATTAGAGTACCAGGGCGGTGCGCTCACACAAACCGAACCACCTGTGAAAAAAAACATGCTTGGTTTCACCCGCCCCTTTTGGGAAACACCCTACCTGCAGCTTGTTCTCGCCGCAAACACGCTAAACAATGGATACTATGGCTGGCGTATTGGAACGCTGCTCGAATTTGAGATCGATGGAGACACACTCATACGCCCTGACCCATGGCAAAATGCGGGCTCGGTTGCGTTGCAATACTACTTTTCACAAATGCTTACTGGTAATGAATACTACAAAGCCATAGGACCTGACGGTCTCGCAAAAACGTACAAAACTTTTTTTGGAGACCCCTGGGAGGTTTCTTTTGAAGTAATGCCCGGAAGTTTACAGCAGCCGGAATTGCTCTTACCTTTTCCCATTTTACAAACATGGAGTTTTACCGGCGGTCCACACACTGGCTGGGGAACAGGGTTTCCGTTTGCAGCGTTGGATTTTGCGCCCCCTGCTGAACAATCTGGCTGCATTCCTGCTAAACCTGAAAACTACGCCACAGCCATGGCAGACGGGTTGGTAGTGCGCTCTGGCATCGATGGGCTCGCCTTGGATCTAGACAAGGATGGCGACGAGCGCACCGGCTGGGTGGTCTATTATCTGCATCTTGCCACGCAAGAGCGCGCTGCTGTCGGCTCAGATCTGAAGGTTGGGGATAAGATCGGGTATCCATCCTGTGAAGGCGGACGTTCAACTGGAACGCATGTGCATGTGGCGAGAAAATACAATGGCGAATGGATTCCGGCTGAAGGCGCGCTGCCCTTTGTAATGAGCGGGTGGGTTCCTAAAAATGGCGCAGAACCTTATGAAGGCACACTCAGCAAAGGCGGCAAGATGGTAATCGCCTGTACATGCAGTGATGCCTATACAGCCATTAGCGGAAGTTACCCTTAAGTTACTAACCTTACCTACCTGTGCTTCAACTACGAGCAGGGAAAACCTCCTGATCTCCGCTCAACACGGCTGCGTCCTGAGTTCAATCGAAAGACGTTTTAGGCTGGCAGATTATTTTGTGTGAGGTGAGTACCTTAAAAAGAAAAGACGACCTTCGTGGCGTCTTTTCTTTTTAAACAATAGTTAATAAACGCCCCAGCTTTATTTATTTCGGCTGAATGTATTCACCTTCTTTTACAAGTTCTTTGGAGTTGGCATCGAATATCTTATAGATCAAACGAATTCGGAACGCTTTTGAAAGCATAGCCTGCGCCGGGCAGTATTTATCGGCAGAGAGCCCAACTGCCCGCAAGACTGCCGTTTCATCAATGTCTGTCCCATAAATGAGGTATTCGATGATACCCTCGGTGAAAACTTTGGGGTGTTCTTCTGCCCGACTTCCATGAAATTGGACTTGAAAATCAGTTACGTTTTGTTTCTTTTTTGAGAGAATGGAGATCACATCCATCGCCGTACAACCCGCCAGCCCAAGCCCAATAAATTCCATTGGGCGCGCGCCGGAATTATCTCCGCCTACTGCCACATCCGAGTCAAACCGCTGTTGAAAACCTGAGGGTCCGGCTCCTTCAAAGGTCATGCGTCCCTTCCAGTTCAAGGTAATATCCATTCTTATTTCTCCTTTATGATTTTAGGTACATATTTTTCCAGGTTCTTTTTCGAGATGCCGCCGATCCACATAAGGCGGATTTGCCCCTCTCTGTCAATTACATAGGAACTGGGCAGGTTCATTGTTCCAAAGACTCTGCCTGCTTCACTGGGCATATCCAACCAGACAGGGAAGGTTAAGCCAAGTTCCTTTACAAATGGAACAACCATTTCCGGTGTTTCACCCTGATCAATGGCTATTAATACGAAGCCCTCATTTTTATATTTTTCGTAAAACGCTTGCAGGGTGGGCATTTCTTCTCTACAGGGCGGGCACCATGTAGCCCATAAATTAACAAGAAGCACGCTTCCCTTGTAATCGGTTAGAGAAACGGGCTCGCCATATAAAGTGGTGAGATTCAGTTCCGGCGCAGGGTAATTCACTTGAGCAGGAACCGCTGAAAAGTCCTGATCTGAGGCGTATGCGGTTTCGCCTGTTCCTCGTAAAAGCATGAAAGATATGCCAATGGCGAGGAATCCGCACCCGATCATGATCAGGGCAGCAAGGCGCCCAGCCACTGTTGTGTTTTGTGTTGATTCGTCCATTTTGATTCTCGTTTTGATCCCACACGGGGATTTGGGTTTGGGGTTATCAGGTACAGCCGCCAGCTTCGCCATTCACAAAACCACAGGCGTGGCACTCAAGCTGGAGCATTCCGTTGTAATCGAGAGTTCCCAAGCCGCATTGAGGGCAAACTGATCCCCGACGAAGCGGCTCTTTGAGGTGGGGTAAATTGGGCTTTTCCAAGCCTAGTAATAATTTTTCAAAAGAAGATAAGTTCTTTTTTTGTTTTTTAGGAGGGGTCTTTTTCATCGTGATTATGGGGGTTTTGAGGGTAGAAATTATTAATTTCACAAAGTATACCTTACGAGTTTGCCCAATTTTTTAAAAATAGGATAAATGTCATCCATGTTAGGAAGGATGATACTGGCAGGTTGTCCATACACTGTGTACCATGTGAAAATGTTAGAGGCAGTTCCATTGATTCCCCTTTTTGAAGGCTTAAGTGATGAGCAGAATGCTACGCTCATGGAAGCTTTTGAGCATTACTCATCCAATTTGGGTGCGGTGGTGTTTGAGCAGGGCGACCCTGCCAATTATTTGTATTTAATCGTAAAAGGGGATGTCAGCATTATGTACAAACCTTACGATGGTGAAAAAATTACCCTAACCCGCCTGAAAGACGGGGACGTATTTGGATGGTCGGCAGTCGTAGGAACAAATAAATACTCCTCCGGCGCGGTCTGCAATTCAGATATGGAAGCAATACGTTTACGACGCGACCATTTGCTTAAATTGATGGAGACGACCCCTGATGCCAGCAAGATCATCATAGACAGGCTTGCTTTGAATGTTTCTCCTCGTTGGAAAGACGCCTACAAACAGATCGAGCCTTTGATAGCACCGAAAAGGAAAACCGCATGACTACGCCTGAAACCATAACACGTGAAAGCCAGATCAAACATCTTTTGGAAAATCTGAGCGCTTATATTGAGCAATTCCACGGCGGGACGGTGGAGTTTGTTTCTTTAGCAGGAGACGAGTTGAAGGTACGGCTCGGGGGTGCGTGTTTGAACTGTCCGCTGCTTCCGGCAACGCTCCACGGCTGGGTGGAGGGGACTGTGCATCAATTCTTTCCGGATGTACACGTGGTTTCTGCAAACTGAACAAAAAAAGCCCCACACTTGCGGGGCTTTTTTTACTTACAAAAATGCTCTACATTGATCTTTGGGTGAAAAAGCGGATGATGATAAACCCACCCGCTGCGATCAATGCAACCGCCCATAGATATCCGGCAATATTCAGCAGGGAAATTATGCCAAGCGCCCCCATCACTCCTAGCGCCAGGGCGGGCCAGTATGCCCACTTCATGCCAGCCAATAGCGCAACAAGCAGGAAGGTAAAAGAAAGCCCAAGGAAGAAAAAACCGCTGGTTTGAAATCCATCAAAGCGAGTGGAGGCAATGGTCATGCCTGCGAGGGTAAGCAATACGCCGCCGGGGATGATCGCCCACCAGCGTTCCACCGTACTGGTAAGGTAAACAACAAAGAAGGTCAAGCCAATGCCGCCAAGGACAATGGCGCCGGAAAACTCTTCAAAATAAGAGGATGCCATGATCAATAACGAGAGCGCAGTCAACACACCGCCGGGGATGATCGCCCACCAACGTCTTTCACGGTCGGTGAAATAAACATACCAGAACGAAACCGCCACACTGCCTAAAAACACAGCGCCTTCCAAATCTTCCAGTACCGTGGGTAAAAATCGCATGGTTCCCAAACCCAGCAAAATAAAACCCGGAAAAGCCGCCCACCAATTCCCTGAGAACAACATTGAAAGGAACGCCAATCCAGCCAGGGCAAAGGTTCCACCCCAGAAGTAATCGGTGGCGTTTTCCAAATAACCCATGGATTGTGCGGCAGCCAAAACGCCGCCAACGATGAGAAGTAAGCCAAGAATAATACGAAAGTCGAATCGTTTCATGAGATCGCCCTTTTTTTTATTTAACCTTTATCGAGGCTGCGCCGCCAGTTACGCGGATATCAATCGCATTGGGGGCAGATGCAAAATCTGGTGATTCTTTTAAGGGAAAGCGAGTTTGATCCACGCTAAAATCTCCTGCTCCAACCGTGGCATGGGTGCGGATGGCAACGCCTTCAGGGACGATCAAAACCAATGACGCCGCACCCACCTCGCAGTCCACCGTGAGGCGCCCCTTCGCTGGCAGGGTGATGGTCGTATCGCTTGCGCCGGATTTAAATTTCAATGCAGTGATGTTCATATCCTTCAAATCGATCACTGATTTGTTTGCGCCCATGTTCATATCCAAATCCATGGGGATGGATGAATTCAGGGCAAAATCCCAATCAAGCGGCTCCCATCTGCCGAAGAATGGAAAAACAAGGTCATTGATGGGGTGCAGCTTGACTCGTAATTGATCTCCATGTTTTTCGGCTTTGTGATCCAACCCGCCGACAAATGTACCGCGCATAAAATCATTTGCCGCTGCTCCGCTGCGCAGGCGGAACTCGCCCGCTCCATGGTTAATGGTTACCTTCGCTTCGGTTGCACCTTGAAGATCAATGCTGACAGGTTCGCTGATGGCTTCGCGCTTTATAAAAACGCCCAGGAGAACCCAGCCCCCCAAGCCAACTAGCACAAGCGGCCAGAACAAGGACATGGGAGAATTTCCGTTCGGAAGTTCAATACCCATTTGCCCGGCAAGCATTAGAGCGCCCAGCAAAATTAAGATACTTCCCCAAACCAATGGATTGCGGTTCATGCTATTCACCTCTTTTGCCAAAGGTGCGATACAGTCCTTTACCGAGAACATACAAACCGAGCAGGATCAAAAGTACAGCAGGACCAAATTCACCGAGGATGGTCCACCCGCCAAGAAAAGCCGCAAAGAACAGGAACAGCACGGCACTGATCACCATCAGGTTTAAGCCGCGTTTGAGGTTATAGCCTGCATTCTCGCCCAGCAAACCCTGCAACACCGTGCCAACACCTACAAACCCCGGAATGAGCGCCCACATGTATGACCAAGAATCATATGCGCCGGTGGCTTCTTGATAATAAAAAATTCCGCCAATTCCCGCCACGATGGCAGCAGGGACGGCAAGCCCCGGAGAACCTGTTGCGAGACCAAGAATAAGAATACCCGCACCGATCAATAACAGGTTGGAAGGCCATTGAGTGTATGGCTCAAAAAAGTTTCTAAATTCGGGCATGGTTTGGTTTAGAAGGAACCATCCGCCAATGAGGACGAGGATGATACCCAAAGCAAGTTGAGAGCGACCAGATCTGTTCATGAAAAATTCTCCTGTAATAATAATTATGAACCAAGTGTATATCGTTTTGAAGCGGTTTGAAAGTCTTTTTCATATACGCAGTAAATATTAAGAGGTTTCAGTATTTACCCACCCACAGCCCAAACTGTGCCGGTTCGCGCTTCCTGCGCAAGCGCGAGACCCAGGGGCGCAGCCGCCAACGGATGCCGTAAAAAGGCACCCTATGTTCCCATGTAATGCCAAACTTCTCGCCCAGCAAGCTCATCCTTTGATGGGTTAAAAAGCCTTCACTTTGCAATGCGTCTGAAGCAAAACCATACCGGGCAATAAATTGCTCTTTCCGCTCCTCAAGCATCGCCAAGCCTGAATTCACATCGTGATACACCGGCGAATCCATCACAACGATCATTCCATTCGGCTTAAGCGTTTTCAACACTTCACTGAACACTGCTTCATAACTTTCAGCATAATGGAGCGACGCATTAAAAACAGCAGCATCAACCTGCCCTGAAGAAAATGGCAAATGAAGAAATTCCGCTTGAACCGGCAGAAATTTTGCGTCATAGTTTCGCCATGCCCCCAAGCCATCTTCGGCATTCGTCAGTAAATCCACGGCGCACACATCATGCCCTGCTTGAGCCAATCGATTTGAAAGCCAGCCATTGCCGGCACCCAAATCGAGCACAGTGCAATTCAAAGGCAGCATACTCATAAGCAACTTGAAACTTACTGCGCGAACTTTCCAATCTTTTGAAAAACGCCCGCTCAAATCTCGAAACGGCAAAGCACGATAGTAGGCAGCCTCGACTGAGAAGCGCCCCTCAAAATGGCGAACAGCCTCATAATCTGCGGCGAAGCGCGAATAATGAGACTCGCGCTCAGGCAGGAGAAATTGCCAAATTCCATCCACTTGATGAAATGCCAGCGCATCTTTCTCACATCGAAGTTGATTCGGCGCTTCAGAGATCAACTCTCCCTTACAACGCGGACAAATTAATTTCATGCGCCCGTACCCAGCACAGCAATAGCCGCTCGATAGGCAGCCTCGAAAGAACGGTTGACGGCACGCATATCCTGCGGCATTTCCCATTCAAGGCTTGCCAATCTATCCGCTACCACCACCGCAGCTGCTGCCTGTACTTCATGGAATTTTGCCAGCGCAAAAAGGCTGGCAATCTCCATTTCAACCGTTTTTACACCTTCGGCTTGATAACGCAATATTTCCTCGCGAGTCTCTCGATAAGGTGCATCCGTTGTCCACGTTGTGCCGACAGACGCATTCACAGATCGTGAAGCAAGATGATCTTTCCAAGTATGGGTGAGTTTAAGATCGGCAAGCGCATACTTTTCTGAAGGTAAATAATGATGCGAAACTCCTTCATCACGGATCGCCTTGTCCGCAAGGACAATATCCGCAGTGTTCAGATCAGCCTGCAAAGAACCACCCCATGAAAGAATGAGAAAACGCCTCACCCCCCATGCGATCAATTCTTCTGTAAGCGAAGCCACCACCGGCGCACCAATTCCAAAATTTGAAAGCACACCCACCCTTCCATGCATCGACCTAACAAGGTAAAAATCACCCATCATCCGCCCCGCTTTTTGTACAGGTACGCGCCATCGCAATTGTTTTGGCAGATCATTTTTAAGGCAAAGAATAACCCCTTCTGGCGGAGAGACTTTTGGAAACCTCCCAAAACGTTTGCGCATGGCAATCGTATCTTCCGGGCGCATCACCGGAACGCCCCGATATTTTTCAGGATCATTTGGAAAGGACATGCACCCTCCATAAATTCCATAGTAGACCAACGTGAACCAATTCCGCTAGTAAAACCGCGACGGCAGAACCAGCACTGCCCCATTGAGGAGTAAACAAAAACAAAAAAAGGATAAAACAACCAAGAGCAGCGATCAGAGCAGGCAACAAAGCCCTTTCAGCGCCAAGTGCAACCAAACCAATCACTCTATATGTTACGAAAACATAGGGCAAAATTGTCCATGCCATGATACGCAGCGGAAGAGCCGCCGAGCTAAATTCTTCGCCAAATAACAGCACAACCAAAGGCTCCGCCAATACCGATACAGCGACTGAGATTAATGCAGCCGCCATCATCAATGGACGCAGCCCCTTCATTTGCCTGCCAAATCCCACGTCCCTCGCCATTTCCGGGTAGAGCGCAGTCAGTGCAGATTGATGTCCCAACTTGCCCGCCTCTACCACGCGCGATGCCGCAGAGAAAAAACCGGCATTTGTATAGCTGGTCAATGAAGGCAATAATGTAAATGCGATCTTTTCGTATACCAGCCGAAGCGTACCGATCAACGCCATGGAGGAGGACTCCTTAAGAAGGTACAATATTTGAGAAATATCGAAACGCCAACGCGAAATCTGCACTTCTTTTCTCGACAGTCCCCAAACGGCAACAAGAGCATGTCCCAAGATCAGCAAAAGGATGAAAGTTAATACACTACCATCCAACAACTGTAAAATAAAAAAAGACACCAAATGCAAAGTAGAAATTACGACCTGTGCAATCGAAAACACCCGCATCTCCTGCCGGGCGCGGAGAATAATGGTAAACACCGAATAGAACGAAAGCGGTAGTAATGCCAGGGTATACAGTTTCAAAGAAAGTGGCAATGGGGCGAACACCCCCACAAGGAACGTACCTGAAATATATAAAGCTGATAAGAACACCTGCCCCCACAAACCGTCAGACAAGGCAATATCATCCCCTCCAGCAGAAATCCGGCGAATGAGGATCATATCCATACCAAAACTGGTGAACGCATTGCCGATCAACATGACGGAAGATGCCAATGCATATTCACCATATCGCGCCGCGCCAAGGTAACGAACCAACAAAATATTGGAAACAAGAGATAACCCCTGAGCGCCGTACCGAGAAAGCACTGTCCAGGCAACGTTTTTCAACATTGATCGAACTTACCCAACAAAGGAACGCAGGCGTAACACGGCGCGCATCCAGCCCAGCAAGTAGTAAGGAGAAAGCAACAGTCCGCGCAGTTCAAACTTCTTCCACGCTTTACGCAAACGGAATTCATGATGAACCCGTCCATGTAAAATTCGATAAAAGTCCTGCGGAAAGGGACCGTGATAAAGCATGGCAAGGTCATCCGAATCGACCCAATTCTGTTTTTCGCCCAACTCCAGTTTTACCCGCTCGTAAAATTTTGTTCCCGGCAACGGGTATGAAACTGAAATCCCAATATCATCCGGCATACACTCACGCACCATCTTCAAGGTCAATTGCACATCTTCCCAGCTTTCGCCCGGGTAACCAAATTGCAAAAAGAAACCTACTTGAATTCCATTCTTGTGCAACAACTCAGCCGCGCGGTAAATATCCTCCACCTTGCCGCCTTTATCCATTGCATCAAGAATTTTCTGCGAACCTGATTCAGCCCCAACCCAAACGATCTTACACCCAGCCCGCGCCAGCGCCGCCGCAGTTTTTTCCGTTACCAGGTCGGCACGCTTCAAACACTTGAAGGGTATTACAGCATCCTTCTCAATAAGCAGCTCAGAAAATCGCTCCACCCAATTGGGCTTCAAACCGAAAATATCATCTGCGAACCATATATGATCTGGCGCAAAATTCTCTTTGAGCCACTTCATTTCAGCCGCCACATTTTCAGGCGAACGCGAGTTATAGCGCTGTCCCCAGATCGGTTTGGCGCACCAATTGCAATGATAAGGACATCCGCGTGTCGTCACCATATTCATCGAAAAATAACCGTGCCGCTCATACCAGATCCTTTTATATTTTTGGATATCAACCAAATCCCACGCAGGGAAGGGCAAATCATCGACCTTTTTGATATCTGGTCTGCGAGACGGATTTAACGTACGTCGTGACGCAACCCCAACAACGTAATCCGCTTCTTCCCCCGCCGATAGTTGATTCAGCAATTCTGCGAGCGTTTCTTCACCCTCACCAAGAATGCAATAGTCTGCGCCTTCATCAAGGTATTTAGTGTAGTGATCGGTCACATCTGCCCCGCACAAGATCACAAGGCATCCACACTGCTTTGCCATGCGTATCATCTTAAAGGCAGCTTCGCGCATTCGTGAAAGACACATTTTGGAGAGATAATTAAAATTATCCTCGTAAATAACAGCGTACTGCGGCTGATGTTCATCCAGCGACTTCGCCCACTCTTCTTCAGACTCTGCCAGCATGGCATCGAACAATGCCACCTCGTAACCCTTCTCGCGGATATAGCTGGCTGCATACAGGGTTCCCAATGGCGGGTATGGCTGCATGGCACGCCAAAGCTTGGGGTCAAAACGCAGATAATAAGATTGACCGAACAGAACTTTTTTCATGCGGATCATTCTCCTTCGCTCAGGGCAGAGAGTCTTTTCTGAAATGAAGTCCCTGTCCCCGTTCTGTGACCATGGAAATTTCCCTGACATATATTCGGTGAAAAATTCGCCTCGACACCTGTGCCATATGTCTTAATGATCTTTCGTAGCTGAAAATCCATCAGCCGCCTTTCCAGCATATCGCCCAACCTGCCACCCAGCAAGAATTCGAACAACGCCTGCATCCAAGAGCTGGTTTCCTTACAAACTGGCACAAGGACTGGAGCCGCTGTTGCGTTCGGTAAAAAGGATGTCGTCCATGAGTTTTCTGTACGTAGTTTCCAGTACGCATCCATGCCTGTGATCGGAATCATCTGACACATTTCGCGGGCAGTATAGAGGTCTTGCACACTCCATTTAAGATTTGTATCTGAAATCAGTACATTCACGCAGATACGATCTCCGAACAAACGCAGAAGGCGTCCGAATGTTACGGCAAAGGCACGAGCCAGCCATAGGCGTCCTGTTGTTGTTATTAGCATGTAATCCATATCTGCATGTTGGGTGAGATTAAGCATGGCAAGGGAGCCGGTGAGTGCCGCCATGCGGACAAAAGGCAATTTACCCAAAATGCGTCCGTATCGCAGGGAACGCCGAAAGGCTGGCAGGGAATATCGCTCCCGTTCGCGGCGTATGGAAATGAGCGCTTCTTGACCGGGAAGGAAATAATAGCCGCCAGAAAAACTAATGACTGGACTGGTTTTCAAGTCATTAAGCAGGTCGGCTTGCGCAGCGGGAACAGTTAAATAACGATGAAGCTCGTCAAACGTCAACGGATGCTCGAAGATATCTGAGTACGCCAGCGTTTCAACAGCAGCATGTTCGAGAGAGGAGGAGAACATTGAAGACAGGGTAAGGTCTCTTAATTAGAAACAGGTTTCGAGTTCAGGGAGAAGCGGGTGGATAAGGATTGGTACAGGGTAAGCCCTGAGAAGAAGAACAAACCAAAAGCGAAGAAAAAGGCATAAATCATTATAAGATAATAACCTGAGTTCCACGCCAACCAGGCAGACCAAAGATTCAAGCTGCCGAGTAATATCTCGAAGATCACCAACGGGTCAAAAGGAATAATGTAACGAGTGTGCCGCCAGGATTGCGAACGTTCGATAATGCCGAATTTTGGCGTACGTTCGAACGGGACACGATGGTTTTGCAAAATTTGAAGAAGGGCACGCATGGTGTTTAGCACCATGCCAGAGGCAATGATCGAAAGGAAAATAACCAACGGGACGAACACAAGCCATGGGCGTTTTAGTGAATATTGGGCGGCAGCAAAATATGCAGCAGGCGCAATGGCAAGAAGATTCATCACCAGCCCGATGCCAATGGGAGCGAGCAAGGTTGGGTATTGCTGCGTAAACAAAAGCAGCAAGGGGTAACTGAGCATTAAGAGCACCGTCAACATATGCAACAGATAACCGGTGAGGTGAAATGTGGCTTGCGTTTTGCGAGGCAGTGAAAAATCGCTACGCCAGATGACCGGCAGGTATTTGATCGCACATTCCAAACTTCCACGTGCCCAACGATATTGCTGGCGGCGGTATGCCATGAAACTGACAGGTAGTTCGGCGGGGGCTTCTACATCGCCCGCGTATTTGGCAGACCAACCTTTGAGAAATGCCCGATAGGATAGATCCATATCTTCCGTGAGCGTATCGGCTTGCCAGCCGCCTGCATCCAATATGGCGGACTTTCGCCAGATGCCTGCCGTGCCATTGAAATTAAAGACATAATCTGCATTGGAACGCGCAAGTTGGTCAATGGCAAAATGCGCATCCAATGAAAAGGATTGCAGGAGGGTCAACAAAGAATAGTTTCGATTCAAGTGCGCCCAACGAGCCTGAACAAAGGCGGTTGTTTCTTCAAAACGAGGGAGCAACCGTTTTAGGAAATCTTTTTGGGGGAGAAAATCCGCATCGAAAATGGCGATAAATTCTCCCTGCGCCCGGACAAGCCCATTGGCTAAAGCGCCTGCTTTAAATCCCTGACGATCTGCCCGATGTACGTGGAGAATATTCACCCCTTGGGCTTGGAGTGTTTTGACCTTATCAGCGATCAGTGCAACCGTTTCATCGGTTGAATCATCAAGGACTTGTATTTCAAGCAGTTCAGGCGGGTAATCTAAATCTGCACAGGCATTCAAGAGGCGGTCTGCAACGTACCACTCGTTGAAAATCGGCAATTGCACTGTTACCCTTGGCAAGGTCTCAAGCGGGGGTAAAGCGGGTGTCTTAAGTTTATTGCCATGGCGCAGTCCGGTGAAGATCAGGTAAATGATGTTGAATACGTATAAGACAAGAATTGTCATTACGAAGGCATACATGGTTACAACGGGCGCAAGCAAATATGAAAGCATGGCTTTAGTCTGCCTTATCCATTGCGGCAGAGTAAAGCCCCCAAGCCATCCACTGCCACAAGCGCCCGGGGGCATACATCCACGTGTAATAATCAAATAAGTTCACAACCGAAATAACAATCAAGAGAGCCAGTGCTCCCATGATAAATGGCTTGTGAACGTACTCGCGCCATTTAAAAATAAAAAATATAGCGGGGGAAATCATAAGCAATAAGTAGGGTGCGCCGCCGATCACTCCGGTTTCCAGGGACGAGGTCAATGGCGTGAAATGCGGCGGCTGGTAGTTGATGCGGAAATTTTCAAAGCGCAGCTTCATGGCAAGCGGTGATGCGCCCACCCCCACACCAATGGCAGAATGTTCTACGAAAAGGGTATTGCCTGCATTCAACAAATAGGCTCTTTCGTTCATAGGGTGGTCTTCAGCAACATTCCCTGAATTAAACCGCTGATCAAATACTGATAAATTTCCATTGAAAATCGGAAACGCAACCATCAAACTTAATCCACCAAGCAATGCCAATTTTTTGAATGCGTCCCATCTTTGAGCGAACACCTCACATAGAACAAGGAACACAGCCGCAACAAAAAGCCCCACCCAGGCAGAACGGGAAAAAGTTAAAAGCAAAGCCGGAAAGATGGCGGCAAAACTTATTCCGGCAAAGACCGCATCCCTTTTTTTTCCATACAAAACCACCGCCAGAAGCAAGACCAGAACAAAAGCAAAACACCCGCCAAGAATATTAGGGTGATCGGCAAGCCCATAGGCACGTAATATCCTTTCTCCATTTACAGGGAGAATACTTGTGCCCAACACCAGGGGATTCAGCACATGCTCGCCAAAACGCTGCAACCCCAAAGAAGATTGAGAGAAAAATTGCCAAACTGCCACAGGCATCTGGATCAATCCTTGAAGCGCAACAGGCGCAACAACCCAATATGCCGAAGTTACTTCATTCACAATGTATAGATAAAACAAGAGCAACAAAGAAAATCGCACGGCATGGTAACGGGTAATCACAGGATCTACACTACCCAATGATGAGACCCAGGCAGCGATCGTTACCCAGACCAACAAAAAGAAGACGATCGTATTTCCTGCACGTATGGGGCGGGTTTCAAGGATCAGAGCACAAACCCAAAACCCCAACATTAACAGCATGGCTGCGTCACTCGCAAACAAAAGAAAATCTGTGTAATCTGAATAAATGGGAAAGAACGGGCGCGTCCACAGAGTTAATCTGAGGCGAAATGGAATCAACAGAATCGTTAACACAAAAAATATTCGGGCAGTAATTTGAAAAAAACGAGTAAGAAAACTATTCACAATAATAAAACCTGAGGTGTCCGGTTTGCAATTATAATCCCCCGTTCATGTCCTGCCCAATTTCTTCTGCGAGACCTCAATGAAAATCGCTATCGTCCACGAATGGCTTAGTACATTTGGAGGCACAGAGCGTTTGTTGGTGGAAGCGTTACGCCTTTACCCAAATGCGGATGTCTTCGTGCTCACACACCTTCAGGAAAATTTTCGCAATACCGCCCTCGCAGAGATCAAAACACAGACCTCATTTCTGCAAAAGATCCCTCACATTGAAAAGCATTATCGCAAGCTATTGCCGCTCATGCCGTTTGCCATTGAATCTTTGGATGTAAGCAGGTACGATCTTGTTCTATCTCTTTCTCACGCGGTGGCGCATGGGGTAAAAACTCATTCAGGGCAAACCCATATTTCCTACATTTCAACGCCAATGAGATACGCCTGGCACATGCGTGATGACTATCTCAACCTGCACGGCTTGACCAACCCCATCGTGCGCGCCGCCGCAAACGGGACCTTGAGCCTGCTCCGTCGCTGGGATACCTTTGCCTCCGCCCGATCCGATTCCCTGCTCGCCAACTCACACTGGACGGCTCAACACATCCGCGAAGCCTGGGGGCGTAAATCACAGGTCATTTACCCCGCAGTGGATGTCAGCCGCTTCACCCCTGCTTACGCAAGGGAAAATTACTATCTCTTTGTTGCACGGTTGGTTCCATACAAGATGGCGCTTGAGATCGTGAGGGCTTTCAATATACTCGGGCTGCCTCTCATCATGGTCGGAGATGGACCCGATCTGGCTCAAGTTCAACGAACTGCTCGAGAAAACATCAAAGTATTGGGATACCAAACCGATGAAGTGGTGACCAACCTGATGAACCGGGCAAAAGCCTTTATATACATGGCAACAGAAGATTTTGGCATTGCCATGGTCGAAGCACAGGCTGCGGGCTGCCCTGTGATCGCCTACGGAAAAGGCGGTGCGACAGAGATCGTCCGCAATGGCGAAAGTGGGTTATTGTTCTACGAACAAAAAGCTGAAGCATTGATCGAAGCCATACACGCCTTTGAAAAAACGCAATTATCCAGCAAAGTCGCAGCCAATAATGCAATTCGCTTTTCAGCCGAACGATTTAGGCGGGAGCTTTCAGAGCATATTGAAGTGGCAATGAAACTCTAAAAACCTGCCTTTGCCAAGACGCCCGGTTAAATTCATTTTGTCCTTCGATCGCAATAGCGATTTCAAGCACGTGAAACTCCTACTTGAGTTTGCATCAAAAAAAACGCCTCAGAGATTTTTGAAATCTCTGAGGCGTTTTTTTTTACTTTTGAGGGTGGGTCTTGTACCAAGCCACCGTCTCTTTGATCGCGTCTTTCATGGGAGTGGCTTTCATGCCAAAAGTTTTCTCGAACCTGCTTGAATCCACAATGAACGGTTTTTCGAACTCGTACATCATCTCCACCGATTCTTTCGCTTCAGGAACGAACAAGCCGCCAATTGACATCATGGTCTTGCCCATTGCGCTGAATTTCAACGGCATGCCCAATTCATCTGCGATCATGTTTGCCATTTCACGCTGTGTCACTCGCGGGTTATCATTCGGTACATGCCAGGCATGACCGTCTGCTTCGGAGCGTTCCCCAAGAATAACCAATGCCCTGCCAAAGTCTGGAATATAGGTGTGGGTGTGCGGCACATTCACATTGCCGACCAGACCCGCCCCCTTGCCCGCGATCATCGGGTAAAAGGTGCGAGCGCCCATGGCAGAGGTCATCAGCCCCCACGGACCGAAAAAGTCTGAGCCGCGCCCGGCGGTCACTTTCAACTTGCCAGCTTTGTGGGCTTCAAAAGCAGCCTTGCTCAGTTCACTTCGCACCTTGCCCTTGCGGGTATGGGCAGTATGCGGCGTATCTTCCGTCATTGGCTTGCCTTCGGTCTCGCCGTACATGTAAAGATTTTCAACAAGAACCAATTTCGCGCCGCCAGCCACGCCTTCAATAATGGCATTTTGAAGCGGCATGAATTTTGTTGTCCACTCAAAATAGCGCGGTTGTGAAACTTGATACACCGCCTTCGCGCCTTGCGTCACTTCCTTGACCCTGGCTGAGTCGTAAAGGTCCGCAGAGACCACTTCCACGCCAGCAGGTGTTTCGTCCATTTTGCCCGAGCGGCTCACCATGCGGACGGATTCGCCGCGAGTAACAAGTTCATTCATAACAGCGCGACCGATCGCACCCGTACCCAATACAACATGCTTTACAGACATTTTCTTTTCTCCTACTTTAACCAATCCAAAATGATCCTGTTCACTTCCACAGGTTTTTCCTGATGCACAAAATGATCAGCGTCCAGCAGCACCATCTTCGGTTCATGTTTCAACCAGCGGGCATTGTGTTCATGCCCCGAGGCGATCAAGAAACGGTCACGCTTCCCGTGAATGACCAAGGTTGGAGCTTCGATCATTGGCAAGTTATCATCCAATATATACGGCTCTTGCGGGTAGCTCAAGCGATAGAACGATGTGATGGCTTGCGGGTCTGTATTGCGATGAGCAGCAAGATACAACGGCATTGCAAGCGGGTCGAGCAACAGACTGATCTGCCAGGTGCTAAACATCGGCTTTGCACCTTCCTTCGCCATCGTCCGCGCATATCCGCTGGCTTTGTATTGCTCACCGAGTTCAGCCAACTCTTCACGCATAGCATTGGGATGAGGGACGCTGAGGATGACAAGCCGCTCCGTCAATTCGGGATGCATCGCCGCGAAATGCCACGCCAACCACGCCCCCGCATCATGACCGACGATCACCGCCTGATCCCGTCCGAGGTGCTTTATCAACACCGCGACATCTTCCACCAACCGCTCCACCCGATAGCCATCTGTGGAAGCAGGCTTGCCCGACTCGTTGAATCCGCGTTGGTCAATGGCGACAACCTGATATTGCTTCGACAGCGCTTCGATCTGATGCCGCCACGAGTACCAGAATTCAGGAAACCCGTGGATCAACACAATCAGTTTGCCTTCGCCTAATGTGACGTAATGCTGGCGGATACCATCATTCTCAAAATATCCATCTTTTACACGGCGGGCAACGGGATGATTGAACACCCAATTTTTTGCCGAACTCATTGCGTCACCGGCGGAGACGGCATTTTAAAGCCCGGCTGCATTGCCTCGGGAGCCGTGCGTCCTTCTACCTGCAAAGGGGAGGGATATTTAACCTTCGACAACTTCCCTTCGGTCAACATACGGCTGTGGGCTTCTTCCCATGTGGGGAGTTCTGCGTTCTCTTGCTGCCAGCGCGCCACCGAGGCTTCACTGCAAATGGATGAAAGTAAACGCATAGCAACCTGATGAGCGCCGGAGCCGCGATAGTTTTTCATCATTTTTTCGTCATTCCATACGGTCTTTGTCCAGACCACATTATTTTTTTCAAAGCGGGTATCAACACCCACCACACCGTCGGCTTTTTGCGCCTGTACCATGGTGCGCATGGCGTGCAGCATGAATGCGGGTAAATAGAAAATAGAACGGACTCTTAATCGGGTAATGGATACGGTATACATTTTTTCTCTCCTTCGATCATCTGATGAATTGTTTTGTAATGGATGTCATTTCGTACATATAAAGCGCATCGCCGTTCACCCCAAAAGGCGGCATGTTGTTTGAGATTTCAAGCGACACCAAACCATGAACACGGCTCCAAATAAGCATGGAAACAGACAGCGAAAGAATGTCGTAATCCCCTGCAAAACCCTTCCAAACCTCAAATTGTTCTTCATACCCAGGTTGAACAGTAGGGTATCCGTCAGAAACCAACTTGTTGGCTATGCGTAATTGGTCAACAACACTTACCAAAGCGCTAAGCGAGCGAGCCGCAAAAGGTAACACTTTCATCAAGGGAGCTTGATAACCAGGAATGGGCGTTCCGAAAATAAGTTGATATCGTTGAGCATGAGTGATCGCCCACTGACGGTACGCCATACCAATTGCGATCAGACGTTCCAAAAGCTGATCTTCAGGAATAGCGTCACGCGCGGCGATTTGCGAGTCGCCAAAAGATGTGTAAGCATCGATAATGAGCGCGGTCACGAGCGCATCACGATCTGGGAAGTAGTTGTAAATGGCGGGTGCTGTGATATTCAACTCACGTGCAATTGCCCGCAAAGACAATGCAGCCGCGCCTGTTTCAGCGATCTGCTTCCAAGCTGTTTCTTTGATGGCTTCCTGTTAATTTGGGATCTGTGTTTTCTTGCTGGGTCTGACCATTTCGGCTCCTTATTTACTTTACAGTGTAAATATACAGTGTTTATTTTATTAAGTCAAGGGACAAAAAAAACCTCGTAGGTTTCTCCGAGGTTTACTCAACAACTTCTTTTACTGCCGCTTTTGAAAAAACTTGGCAAAAAATAAATACAGACTCAAAAACAGGTAGAATACGTCTACCCCCCAAACATAGGAGACTAATCATGACTTTATTTTTTGCTAATGTACTTGGTTTTTTCATCCTCATCAAAACCTTCCTTGAAATTAAAAAAGGAAAAGCCTCCGAGCAATGGAGTACCACTCAGGGCGTCGTCACCCATGCCGGAATCATGAATTGGAGAAGTTCGTATAAATGGATGACCACCAATCGTGAAATCGAATACTTCCAATATCACTACACTGTAAATAACGAAAAAGTCTTTGAGGCACGCATCTTCTTTGGTGATTTTTTTCTATCGATGATGGGTGTGTCAAAACCGATCAAACAAGCGGTTCTAACCTACACCCCCGACCAAACAGTTACTGTTTATTACAACCCCGACAAACCTACAGAAGCTGTTTTACAACCCGGCGTTCGCCAGGAATTGTATTGGGGCTACGCCATCGGCATTGGGGTCATTATTGCAGGTTTTGTCTACGCCTTTATTACCGGGGCACAGGAAGTTGCATACTACACAATATCCCTGCTTACTTCCTAACGGACATTAAGATATAGATCGCCAAAATTACAGCCCTCAAATAAACTTGACCATCTGCTTTATAATCGGAAAATTATGTCCATCAAAATTTTCAAAGACAGCAATGAATTAAGTCGATTTGCAGCCAAGATATTTGCCGCACTTGCCGGTCAAGCAATTTCCGAGCGCGGACGTTTTCTCGTTTCCCTTTCCGGCGGCAGCACGCCAATGAAATTATTTGAGCAACTCGCCAAAGAAACGCTGGACTGGAGCCTCGTACACTTCTTCTGGTGCGACGAACGCTGCGTCCCCAGGGATGACCCTGGCAACACCTACGGGCAGACAAAAAAAATCCTCTTCGACAACATCGGGGCGACAAACATCCACCGCGTCGAATCGGAACTTGAGCCGGCTCTAGCCGCCCAAGCCTATGCCCACACCCTAAGCGGATTCGCCGACGCGCCGCTCGACTTCCCACGCTTCGATCTTGTTCTGCTCGGCATGGGCGAAGATGGACATACGGCGTCACTCTTCCCCGGCTCACCCGTTGACACGGATGAAAACGTCATCGCGGTGACTGCACAATATCAAGACCGTCCCGCAAACCGGGTCTCACTAACGCCAAAAGTGCTCAACCAAGCCAGAGAAATCTGGTTTTTGGTCACAGGCGCGGGCAAAGCAGAGACATTACACCGCGTGATAAAAGGCGAAAAAGAACCGGAGCAGCTTCCTGCGCAGCGCATTCAACCTGAAAACGGAAATCTGATCTGGATGATCGATGAAGCCGCTGGAAAATTACTATAATTCTTTATTGCAAGCCATGTAAAAAGCCGTCACCAAACAAATTTTAAAAAGGAGCATATGTAATGAAGTTAGTTGGTCAATTTGGCATCTACCGTAAAATTTTCCCCACAGGCGGTAAAAGCGCCCAGTACGGGTACGCCGCATTGAGCATATTTTTCGGATAGATTCTTAGCATTCATTACAACGATCATTTTTATGAACAACCCACTTTATAACGGATTACTCACTACGATCATCATATTCGGCGCCTCTGGCGACCTGACCCAGAGGAAGTTAATCCCTTCACTCTTCAACCTGTTCCTCAAGCGGCGTACCCCGAAAAATCTCCAGATATTTGGCTTTGGCGGAACAGCTTTCACTGACGAACAATTCCGCGATCACCTACACAAGGGCATGAAAGAATTCGCCGGGTACAGCTTTGGCGCTAATGAATGGGAGCTCTTTGCAGCCAACCTCCACTATGTCAGCGGCAAATATGCAGAACAAGCCGACTTTCAAAAACTGGCAGACACCTTAAGCGCCTCAGAAAACGGCGAAGCCAACCGCATGTTTTATATGGCATTGCCCCCCACTCTCTTCCCCACCATCATTGACAATCTCGATGCAACCGGTCAACTCATTGAAAATGAAGGCTGGCGGCGCGTGGTGCTCGAAAAGCCATTCGGCACAGACCTTGCCTCAGCCGTCACCCTCAACAAACAAGTTCACAGGGCGCTGCACGAAAATCAGATATACCGCATCGACCATTACCTCGGTAAAGAAACCGTTCAAAATATTCTATTTACCCGTTTTGCCAACACCATCTTTGAGCCGATCTGGAACCGCAACTACATTGACCACGTTCAGATCACAGTGGCTGAAAAAGTGGGTCTTGAACACCGCGCCGGTTTTTATGACGGGGTCGGCGTACTGCGCGATATGTTCCAAAATCACATTCTGCAAATCCTCACCCTCGTCGCCATGGAGCCGCCCGCCTCATTCAGCGCCAGCCACCTACGCAACGAAAAGGTCAAGGTTCTCAGCGCCATCAAACCCATGACACCCGAACAGGTTGCCGCAAACACCGTCCGCGCTCAATACAAAGGCTACCGAAACGAAGAAAAAGTAGACCCAAAATCCACAACCCCCACCTATGCCGCCCTGAGGCTATACATCAACAACTGGCGCTGGAAGGGCGTGCCGTTCTATTTGCGTTCGGGAAAAAATCTCGGCGCGAAAACCACACAGATCATTATTCAATTCAAAGAGCCGCCCACTACCATGTTCCCCATGCAAGCCATGAAGCCGAATATTTTGGTGCTCTCGCTCCAACCCGATGAAGGCGTCCACCTGCGTTTTGAAGCCAAAGCCCCCGACACCGTCAACGAAACCCGCTCGGTGGATATGGACTTTCATTACGATGAAGCCTTTGGCAAATCTGCCATCCCCGAATCGTACGAACGCCTCCTGCTCGATGCCCTGCAAGGGGATGCTTCGCTCTTCACCCGTGCCGACGAAGTGGAAACCGCCTGGTCGCTGATCGACCCCATTCTGCAAACCTGGGAAACGCATCAGACCCCGCCGCTGGCTGTGTACAAACCCGGGAGTTGGGGTCCACCCGAGGGCTACGACCTGCTCGCCCGCGATGGTCGCCGCTGGCTGAACGAAGAAGCCAGCATGATGATGGAAAAATAGATCAGTGCAATTCCGCCGCTCACCCTTGAAAGTAAGATCAGGGGTGAGTTTTTATCTGCCCTCACAACTTCCACATATTTTTTTCACCCTCCCGAAATACCCATGCGACAAAATAAACTCAAGTTTACAAAATGGAGGTAAACATGAAAACAAAAAAATGGATCTGGTGGACTCTCGCCATCATCCTTGTCGTTGGAATGACAGCCGGAGCCGGATTCACCGGTTACCGCATCGGCGTGGTGCAAGGCGCAAATTTAGCGGCGGATGGAACCCTGCCAGATTTCTTCATGCATGGAAAATCTTTTGACGATGTGCATGGCGGACAGTTCGGCAAGGGCGGCTTCGATCACAGCCGCGGTGATTCTGGCGGACGTGGTGATTTCGGCAGGCACAGCGGGTTTAGCCCCTTCGGCTTTATCTTCGGTCTCTTTCGCCTGACAGTATTTGCCGGTTTGATCTGGCTCGGCTACACCCTCGTCCAACGCAGCGGATGGCGGTTGGTAAAAACCGAGGCGGCAGCAGCCCCCGTCCAACCGGCGGTTGAAGATGTGCCAACCGCGCAAGACGAGAACAAAGAATCAGAGTAGAAAAAACTCTGAGAGGTAAGACCAAACACCCGTCGCGTTATGAGGCGGGTGTTCTTAATCTCCATAATTTCTTCACAGGGTTTATGAGATAATCCATTTATGCCGCAAACTGTTTTGATCGTTGATGATGAAAGAAGAATGGTATCCCTGCTCAAGAGTTATCTCGAACAGGAAGGATACCGTGTGGCGACAGCTTACAATGGGCAAGAAGCGCTCGAAGCCGCCCGCCGCGAAAAGCCAGACCTGGTTGTGCTCGATATTATGATGCCGGAAATGAACGGCTATGAATTTATGAATGGGCATCGCAAAGAAAGTGATACCCCCATCATCATGCTGACCGCCAAAGTGGAGGATGAAGACAAGATCATCGGGCTGGAACTCGGCGCAGATGATTATATGACCAAGCCCTTTAAACCGCGCGAGTTAATGGCGCGAATTCGCAACGTGCTGCGCCGTGCCGGAAAGAACGAAGCGCATGGGCAAACCCTGAAGGCGCTCGACATCATCTTAAACCGTGAAACCCGCGAAGTAAATATCGGCAGCCGCACCGTAGACCTAACCCCATCAGAATTTGACCTTCTTGCCGCATTGATGACCTCGCCCGGCAAAGTGTTTTCACGCCTCGACCTTTTAGATGTCATTCAGGGCGTGCGCTACGAAGGGTACGAACGTACGATAGATACCCATGTGAAAAACCTGCGCTCAAAAGTTGAAGAAGACCCAAAGAACCCCTCTTACATTGAAACCGTGTACGGTATAGGGTATCGGTTACGAAAACAAGCGGGGCGGTAGGTAACAATCTGGCTTTACTCTTCAAAATGAAACTCTCTACAAAACTTATCCTCTCCTTCCTGTTTGTAAGCGTATTTAGCGCCGGTATCGTGGTGATTTCATCACGCATATTGACGAACCGTGAATTCGAGCGATTTGTGAGTGACAGGTACGAACACGAACTTATTGAAGAACTTGCCAGTTACCATCAGCAATATGGCAGTTGGGATGGCGTTGAATACGAGTTCAAACGTTTTGGTCATGCGCCCAATATACCCGGAGAAAAACACCCGCTCAGTTTTTCCATCGCCGATAATGACGGCTACATCACAGTGGCTGGGTATGAGTACGATACCGGCGATCTATGCCCGAAAGAAGAGTTCGAAAGCGGCATTCCAATTCTTGTGAACGGTGAAAGTGTTGGCAGGCTCATCCTGCCAAATGCGCCTGATAAAAGCCCGCTTGATTACGAATTTCTACGCCGCTTAAATGGCTCCATATTTTTCAGCGCAATTGCCACCACGGGGCTGGCGCTGCTGCTTGGCATATTACTCTCACGTAATATCTCGCGTCCCATTCAGGAACTTACCCGCGCCACACAAAATATGAAAGATGGCGAACTTGGGCAGCAGGTTCCCGTCCGCTCACGAGATGAAATCGGCAATCTTGCAAATTCGTTCAACAAAATGAGCACAGACCTTGCACATTCCTTCAACCTTCGCAAACAAATGACGGCAGATATTGCCCATGAACTGCGCACACCGCTTGCGCTCATCCTGGGTCATGCAGAAGGCGTGAAAGACGGTGTACTTGAGCCCAACCACGAAAACTTTGAGATCATACGAGAAGAAGCGGAACGGCTTGAACATCTCGTAAATGACCTGCGCACCTTATCTCTCGCCGATGCCGGTGAACTTTCTGTGGAATTCCAACCCGTGAACGTGAACAACCTCATGAGCGATGTCCACGCCCGATATTTGACCCTCTTTAATCAAAAACGCATCACCTTTAACCTTGAGCTTGCTCCGGGTATTCTGAAAGCGACCCTTGACCCGAACCGTTTTGTGCAAGTTCTAAATAATATTTTAGATAATGCGCTCCACCACACCCCCGCAAACGGTACGGTGGAGTTGAAAACTCAAGCGGCAGAAAACAAAATGCAACTCTCCATCAAAAATAGCGGCGAAGGCGTTACGCCAGAAGAAGCCAAACACCTCTTCGATCGGTTCTACCGTGTAGATGAGGCACGCAACCGAGACGATGGCGGTTCCGGCTTGGGGCTGGCGATTGCCAGATCGATTGTTGAAATGCACAAAGGACAAATTTGGGCTGAAAGTGAAAAAGGCAGGGGGCTGACCGTTTTCATTCAATTACCGCTTGCATAAAATACCCCCAGTTTTAAGTTGTCTGGGCGCTTTCCCCGCCGCCATCCCTATCGCTGTTTAGCATGTGAGCAATGCCTACCAACAACCTCCAAATAGGATTTTAGGGTCATGGGATAAAATCCGTCTCCGCAGTACACTCCATGCAATTCCATAGAACACCCAAAGATTGTGCTGTGGAACATTACCAAAACGGAGACATCTCATGAAAAAAGCCCTATTTGGAACAACAATGATCTTGCTTGCATCTCTGGCATGTGGTTTATCTGCACCTGCACCCCAGGAAACCCAACAAGGCTTGGAAACCATTGTTGCAGCAACCCTTGAAGCAATAGCCTCTGAACCCGCCTCTTCAGGCGATGCAGCCACAACGGAAAACCAGCCTGCCCAACCCCTCGAACAACTCACTCCAGACGGAACACCTTTCAATTCGACCGAAGTCTCCTTTTTTATTCCAAATGGTGTAGCGAATGATGCCAACTCAGGCATGACCACAAATGTGGAATATCCCTACATCAACCCCGGGGGCGGTGATATGCCCCAACATCTTGTCGTTGATCTAAATTTATACGCGGTAAGCGGCTCAACCTTCTCTCCCAGAATTATGATTTTCCGGGCAGACGAGTATTCACAATACAGCGAGCTAACCGCCAGAATTATCAACGCATTAAAAGCCTTACAGTACGCAGAGGGGCAGACCCTGCCGCAGGAACTCGACGCAGATTTTATGGCACAAATTCATGGAGTCAGCTTTCAAAATGGGCAAGGCGTGCGATACATCAGCCAGATTTTCCAAAATTTCAACCCGGTAAATAACGCTGAATTATTCTATTATTACCAAGGCGTAACCAGCGACGGAAAATATTTTGTGCAAGCCACCCTGCCGATCAATGCCACATTCCTCCCCGCCGATAGCAACCCCAATACGCCGCTCCCCACAGATGGCATTGTTTTCAACACAGACGACTTTCAAGGGTATCTGAACGCCGTTGCTCAAAAGCTAAACACAACTGAAACCTACAACTTCAACCCATTTCTTGATGCATTGGATGAAATGATCGCATCCATGCAAATTACCGGCTTCTAAACGAGAAAGAAAAAAAGATAATGAATAAAAAAGCCATCACCGTCATACTCGGCTCTGCGCTCATGATTTTTGCTTGCGGCTACCAGCCATCCACTGACACATCCTCAGATCAAAGCGCACTCGAAACGATAGTCGCCTCGACATTACAAGCGATGACCCAACAAGCGCCAGCCTCCACTCCTCAACAAGAATCTTCGGGCATCACAGCATCGTATCAAAACGTAAGTTTTGTTATCCCTGAAAGCATCGCTGAGGCAGTAGACGCAAAAACCGTCCCCGCAGTGGATGAAACGCAAGGCGGTCCCTGGGGTGTTGCGCCTGAATATATCGAATTTGTATTGGTCAACTATCAACCGCGAGATGATTTTCTACCGCCTGTCGTCCGAATTTATCCTGCGCAAGAATATGCGGCGGTGAACCCATGGGCGCAAAGCAGCCTTACAAAATTACAGGGCGTTCTGGCAAGTCCTTCCATGCTGTTGACAAACGAAAACCTGCCTACGATTCCTTTTAATGGTGCAGCCGCACAACAATATGCGGCGCAGGCAAAACGTATTTCGTTCAGCAATGGAAACGGTGTTCGCATGATCTCACAATATGCCCAATACCCGGCTCCCATCACAAAAAGCAGTAGTTTCTTTCACTATGAAGGGCTCACCAATGATGGAAAATATTTAGTTGCCATCATGTTCCCTGTCACCCTGCCCATTCAATCCACGTTTGAGAATCCATCTGCCGATGGTGTGGCTTACCCCAACGATCTTGCAGATACCAACGCCCTCACTGCATATTTTCAAGGGGTTACCGATTTGCTAAACGCAGCCAGCCCAGAATCGTACCAGCCCAACCTAAACCTGCTGGATGAACTCATTCAATCCATTCAAATTAAATAGAAGGACTAAATCAGTGAAACGGCTCTTGAATTTATTTATTTCCATTGGAATGTTACTCTCCGCATGTACCCTGCCCGGCGAACCACCAGAAGCAGTTGCCACTGCGGCTGCCATGACCGTAGCCGCGGCGCTGACCAACAGTCAACCAGCGCTTGCCACCCCTACAACTAAAAGCGCCCAGGAAACGGCTGCCACGCAAAACTCAACCGAGAAATCATTTGCGAGCTTTGAAGATGTAACAAATTGCAGGATGGGTCCCGGGATAAACTATGACCGTATTACTCAAATCACCCCGGGTTTTTCAGTAGAAATTATTGGATTCTTTCCGCCAAACTATTGGGTTGTGCAAACAGATGACGGTCCATGCTGGGTTTCTGGAGAATTTGTCACGCCGTCTGGTAATACCCGAGCAGTACCAACCGTCACAGCGCCGCCCACGCCGCAGGCTGACCCGCTGCAAAACATCAGCCTGCAAAAATGGAACATCTTCTGTAACTATGAAAACAATCAGGCACAAGTGGAGCTTGCCTGGTCAGACGAGGGGGATGAAGCCGGGTATCGTATTATCCGCAACGATGTAATCATTGCCGAACTCCCTACAAACTCAACCGTTTTTACAGAAACGATCACTCTCTTATCAGGTCAAACCGTTGGGTATAGCATCATCGCTTTCAACGCCGCAGGGCAAGTGCAAAGCAAAACGATCATCCTTGGTTGTTAAAGCCAAATCGAAACTTGCACAACCTCAAATTGCAAAATGAGGTGGACGGAAAATTCAGGGGGCGTGTTTTTATCCTATCGAAGGGTCGAATTTATGCATCCACAGACCCGGGTTGTCAATTTCAGTAAAGCCGAACTGACGGTAAAGTTCATGGGCGTCATTCGTTGCAAGCATCCAACGTCGGATCCTCTGTAATTCAGGGTGCGCCATGATGCATTCCATCAACCATTTACCCAAGCCTTTGCCTCGGTAATCTTCATGGATGAACACATCCATAATATAGGCAAATACGGCTTTGTCGCTTAGCACGCGCGCAAAACCGATCTGCCGGTCGCCCTCATAGATTCCGAAATTAATTGAATTTTCAACCGACCTTTCGATATCGCTCCGCAATCTCTTATCTGCCCAGTAGGCACGCGAAAGAAAATCGCAAATGGCATCCATATCAAGGCGGGAGGGGTCGTTTGAAATCGTAAATTGGTTGTGTTTATATTCCATGTAAATATTGTACCAGTCAGAAAACCCCAAAAAATTGACGACCGGTCAGCAAGCTGTAGCGGAGAGAAGGTTAGGCAGCGTATGTGAGACCCACCCAAAGCGGATTCTACTGCCAGGGGGCAGAGTCAATTTTCGGCTGGGAAAGAGCCGCGTGCATTTTATCTTGGGTTTGGTCAGGCGGGAGAAGAGTCAGGAATTCGGGTATGAGATTCGGTGTCAGTGTCAGGTTAGCGAATCCAGAAAGTGAGGGTGAGGAAGTAGGTGGTGAGACCGAAGACGGCGAGGGCGGTGGCGGTGAGGAGTTTCCAGTTGGGCGGGTTGCCGTTGGAGATGGCTTGCAATTGATAAATTTGAAAAACAGCAAAAGGCAGAGTGAGGAAAGCGGGCGCCATGAGATTGAGAGAAAAGCCAAAAAGCGGTGCGAGTGCGAAGGTGAGGTAAGTGAAGGCGATCAGGCTGTGATGAAGCGGAATAGCTCGTTCCCAAGTGAGGCGACGCAAGAGTGTGCCCCGTTCATATTTTTGATCTTCTGGGAAGGTGGTGAAATTGATGATGAGAAAGTAGGCGAGAGCAAGCATGGTGAGTGGCAGCAAAAGCGTGGTGAGCAGGCGTGACATTTCGCCCGCTTGCAAAAGAAAAGCAATGGATGGGATGATGTAGGCGATGTGAACCGCGAGAATGAGTTCACCGAAGCCGCGATTGACGAGGTGAAATGGAGGGATGGAGTAAGCAAGAATAAGGATGAAAGAAGAAAGAAGAAAGAAGAAAGTTTGAGGTGTGGGGGTAAAGTTTGTGTAAATAAGGAAGGCAATTAACGCGATAGTGCCGATCATGCCGATGGAAATATAAAGCAGGTTGTTACGAAGGGTTTCCTTTTTCTGCGGGGTTTCGCCTTCGATAAGCGGTTCGTTGTGCAGACGGAATACTTCGCGCAGGTAAGACATGCTGATCTGCGCCAGCATGACGATCGTCAAACCAAGCAGAAATGAGACAAGCTGAAACGGCTTGCCCAAATAGGCAGGGATGCTTGCGCCGAGGAGATAGGTCAGCGCGGCGAGGAGGAGGTGGAGGGGGCGGGTTAGGCGAAGCATTTAGAATTAGAGATCAGAAAATAGAGATTCCGACAGATACTCTTCCAATCGCTCCACGGCTTGCGGAAGGTTCTTGCGCCCCAGACCCAGGCGGAAGTGATTTTGTGTTTCGTCATACATTGAACCGGGGAGCAAGAGCACGCCGGTCTTTTTTACAAGGTCGTCACAGAAGGTTTCTACATCCCCTTGCAGGAGTTTTGGAAAACCCATTGAACCCGCCTTGGGACGGTGCCATGAAAAGAAGGCTGGGTAACGAGCAAAAAGATCATCAATCACCGCGAGATTGCTTTTTATTATTTTGAGGTTTCGATCTGCCAATTGCGACCGATGGCGAATGGCAACCTCGGCAAGGAATTCGCTGGGAGCAGAGTTGCAGATGGTCGTGTAATCTTTCAGAGAAGCGATCTTGTTGTAGAGTTCGCGGTTTTGGGTGGCGAGCCAGCCAATACGCAAACCTGCCAACCCGTAGGTCTTGGAGGTGACGCCAAGTGAAACGGCGTGTGTGCCATAGTCCACGGCGGCGGGGAGGCGATCCTTCAGGTTGTATTCCGATTCGCGATAGACTTCATCTGAAAAGAGCAGGAGATCATTTTCCTGTGCAAAACGGTTAAGCACATCAAAGTGGGCACGGGGCATAAGGTAGCCGGTGGGGTTATGCGGCAGGTTGACGATGATCGCCCTGGTTGCAGGGCGTAAAAGCCCCTTTAGCTCGTCCAAGTCTATTGCCCAACCGTTCTCTTCGCGGGCGTACCACGGGCTGATCTCACAACCAATTCCCTTTGCTACTTCGCTCAGGGCTTGGTAATGCGGCGCGTGGACAATGACATGGTCGCCTGCCTGCAATGCCGCCATCATAAAAAGATAAATGGCTTCGTTCGCACCGGTAAAGACCAAAATATCGTCCGGCTGGGTGGTGGCATACATCCCAGCGATCTCTTTCCGCAAGGTTGGGCTGCCCTGTGATTCGGTATAACCCAGCCACTGATTCTGAAACCGCCCCGCTGCGCCATCTTCCAAGGCGAGCAGGTCAGAAACGGACATGGATTCGCAATCAGAAGAACACAGCAGGAATTCAGCGTTGAATTCGTATTTGGCAAAATAGCGTTCGAGTTTAAAGGGAGAAAGTTTCATAGCAGAATATTTTCGCCTACCGGATGCCCAATTTACTTCAAAGCTCTTTTTACATCACGATAGTGAAGTTGATTGTGGAGGTATAGCATTTTTATCATTTCGCGGATAATGGTCTCACCAAGGAAAGGATGCCGCCCCTTGATCTCAAGCTCTTCATCCTTCAATCCGCTCACCCATTGAACCGACTCAGCGCGGACTTGTTTATACTGTTCAAGCAGGTCGGCGGGCGCGAGGTCTTTGGTCTTTTCCTGTTGAGAGGCGTTGTAGCGGTCGATCGAGAAATCATCTGCCGCGCCTTCACCGGTGGTGCGAATGCGCTCAAAGAGTTGTACCAACCCGCGTTCGGAAGTGACGTAATGCGAAAGAACGTTGCGAATGCTCCAGGTCGTCCCTTCGGTATAGACCTCTTTATCCCACTGGTCATCGGTCAGGTCGGCAAAAAAAGCATACATCCGCTGCCCTTCGGTTTCAAGCTTTTCGACAAGTTCGTTAATTTCAGACATGAGGTTCTCCAAATAATAAAATCTCAACCGTAGAGAGACAGGGCAATAGGTCAATCGCAAGGGTTGTCTCTACGGGGCGAATTCGGCGTAATTGATCGAACGTTTTCCTGTGGTTGGGTAAAAATAATTTCGGAATTTCGAGATCTGTTCCACCAGGCGTTTGCTGTCTTCGAACCCCGGGCGCACATAATAGTAATGCGTATCGTACGGGCTATCGCCAAAGACCGCGGCAAGAATATAACCGTTCTCTTCGGCGTAGGTCTTCAACATGATCGTCATGCTAAACCAGCGCTGGGCAAGGTTGGCATCGGTCAACTTGGGCGGCACCAATGGCGAGTAATAATCATGGAACATTATGATCTCAGGCTTGTACTGATCCAAATATTCCACTGTGATCGTCCCGTTGTGGGCAATGAACTGGTCGTTCAGCCCCCAGGTATCCACCGCATTCCAGCCCGAATAATACGGCAGCAAGCCCGCCTCGGTCACAGCCATCGTATATCCTTTGCCTCGATAATCTGCAAGCATTCTCGCCATTTCCAAGCGACCATCTCGTTCGTAGGGGCGGTCACAGGATTGTTGATATAAAGCGAGGAAGCAGGTTTGAAACCAGGAATAATAGACGATGCCCGCTGCAAGCGCAGTGAAAGCAGAATAGTACACGGCTCTTTCCCAAAGTTCGGTCTGATTCAGCGCTGCGAACTTTATTCCACGCACAAGCGGAATCCACGAAAGCAGCGCAAGCGGCACGGTGGCATATTGAAAGCGTGCGCCGTAATTCATTTCATCTGAGATCAGTGCAAAGGCGGCGGCAAAACCAAAAATGGGCAGGGCGTAGACCAAAGTCTCACGCAGGGTTTCTTTGGAGCGCAAGCCCAGGATGAAAGCCAACACAAAAGGCAGGGAAAGCCGCAACATATTGAGCTGCGAAATTCTAAATGTGAACCAGTTCCATCCGCCTTCGCCTTTTTTGTAGAAGGGATTTGGCAATGGGTAGCCAAAGTAGTTCCAGCGCCAGAGGAAGTATGCCCCCCCCAATACCGCGAAGACGATGGCAAAAGTGAACAGGATGGGGAGAACTCCACTCGTTTTTACTCTTGCCCAAAAAGAATGCGGATATTCGTATGTTTCTGTCAGGCGCATGATAACAACTGCCAACAGCATTAATGAGGAGAGGATGACTCCCTCGGGGCGGATCAAGCCGGTGACCAACCCGCTGAGGGCGAAGAGAAGAGAAAAGTGCCAGCGTGGATTCTGTTCTTTCATCAGAATCAAGCCTAAAGTCCAGGTGGAGGCGGCGGCGAGGGCAAAGTAAGGTGTGCCGAAGTAGGCAGAGACGTAGGAGAGTCCGGTTCCTAGGGCTAGGTAAAGTCCGCTTAAGAATGAAAAGGCGATGCTGCCATTGTGAATCCGTCGGTTTGCCCAGTAGATGATGAGGACGGTGAGCAGGTGTGAGGCGAACCCAAGCCCGCGTGCCGCCTGCCCTACTGTGAAGCCGAGTTTGATAAGTGCGGCAACGGAGACCATGAAAAGGAAATCGGTTGCGCCATCTACGGGGGCTTCGCCGATGTTCCAGACAATGCCGTGACCATTTGCAAGGTTTTGCGAATAGCGCATGATCATGGCGGCATCTTCAAAGGGTGAAATTTCGAAGTTGACGTAGTTGAAGGCGTAGTATAGGGTTGAAAGAAGTAAGAGGGTGGAAATGAGAAGGTCGGGGAGGATTTTTTTTATGGTCATTGGATTTTGAATTGAGTGACGATGAACGGATAAGGTGTAAGGAGTTGTGCTTTCTTTTGTTGTTTTTACACGAGGGAATATCCGCCATCTACAACGATGGTTTGTCCGGTAATATACTCGTTCTTGATGAGGAATTCGAGAGTGAGGGTGAGTTCTTCGAGGGCGGCGGGGCGTTTGATGGGGAGTTTTTCGATCAGGGAGTTCCATTTTTCTGGGGTTACGATATCGGATGGTAATACCAAACCCGGGGCGATGGCATTGACGCGGATATCTGGCGCAAGCGCACGAGCGAGGACTTTTGTGAGTGAGTCTAACCCTGCTTTGCTAACGGTGTAAGAAGGGAAACGGCTCCATGCTTTTTGGGCGCCGATATCTGATATGTTGATGATGGTTCCGCCCGCTTTCATACGGCGGGCGGCATATTGGGCGATCAAAAACGGGGCGCGCATATTGAGGTTGAGGGCGGCATCCCAATTATGCAGTTCGAGGTCGCGGATATCTCCCGCTGGCATTACCGATGCGGAATTGACCACTACTTGCAGGTCTGCTTGAAATTCATCGACCAGGGCGAAGAGAAAGTCCACCCTCTCAATCGCCGTCAGGTCGGCGCGGATGGGCATACATTCAACCCCCAGGGCGCGAATTTCTTTGGTCGTTTTTTCTGCATCTGTCACAGAGCCGCGGTAGTGAAGAGCGATGGAGTACCCCATTTTTGCAAGGTGAAGGGCAAAGGCTTTCCCCACTCGATGGGCACCGCCTGTAACGAGCGCAAGTGGCTTGTCAGTCATATCTGAATTGTAAACGATATAAGGGGGTTCAGTCTGAATCGGGTATAATTGTTCTCACGCCTCAGTAGCTCAATGGATAGAGCGCCTGACTTCGGATCAGTAGGTTGTGGGTTCGACTCCTGCCTGGGGCGCCAATGACAGGGTTGAAGCCTGTCGCACACCCCCGTATATGGGGGTGTTTTTATTTTTGGCTGCCTTATCGGTGCAAGTCGGTGCAAGTTAACATGCGCAATATGCACATTATGTGATAATTGAGCGTATCATTGCTGATTTATTCCCCAATATCTATCAAAGCATCTTGAATATCACGAGCTTTCTCCAGACCACCTGGTATCAGGTGAGCATAAATCTGCGCAGTAATGGCAGGAGATGAGTGCCCCAAGTAACGAGAGACCTCAACCAATGACATGTTCCCATTCAGCATGATCGATGCGGCTGTATGCCGCAAATTATGGAATGTGAAACTATCTGGTAACCCCATTAACCTAAATATCTTTTTTGCAGATTTTTGCAATAATCCGGGTTGAAGAGGTGTTCCAACACTGGATGTAAATACAAAATCGAGCAATTGCCACCTACTACCTGCCATTGATATTTGCGCTTGTTGAAAAAGACGATGTTCGCCAAGTTGGTGCAGCAATACTTTTCCAGTCGGAAGAGTCCGAACACCATAGTCTGTTTTGGGTCTGTCCGTTGTTCGCTTTTCACCTTTCACATGGCGTGCAGGTATCTGTTGAAAAACAGATATCGTTCCTTGAGAAAAATCGATTGCCCGCCACGTCAGACCCAGTAATTCACCAAGCCTCATGCCCGTACCAAGCGCTACTCTGAAAAGAGCCACATATGGCTTGTAATGTTGCTCGGCAAGCCGTAGAAATTCTGTAACTTCTGTCCGGGACATAGCTTCAACATTACGTGATTTTCGTACCCGAGGCGGTCTCGCATCACTGCATGGATTGGAATTGATAATCCCATCCTGTTGGGCATCGGAGAATATGGCTCGAAGGACCCGATGGACATAAGATACCGTCGCAGCTCCTGAACCGTTTTCAAGAAGCTTTGAATAGTATTGATTTATCTGCGATGGACGGACCGTACGCAAAATCAAAGAACCCAAGGCAGGGATAATATATCGATTGCAATACCGCTGGTAATCATCGAAAGTGCGAATTCGCACCCTATGCCCTTTTGTTTCCAACCAGCGGACAGCAAATTCTCCCAAACTTGTATTGTGATTCTCTGCTGTCAAACCAGCATCCACTTCATTCAGATGTTTGCGGATCCAGGTTTCGGCATCTTTCCTGACGCGAAAGGACTTTGTCAATCGCTTTGGCTTTGTGCCAGGTAACGATGGCAGTGTCACCTGAGCTCGAAACGTCCCAGAACGGTTCTTACTAATCGAGCCTGAACCTGGCGAGCGATTATTTGCTTTGTTATACATAATTATCTCCTCAGTATTCTCATACGAGGAGGTGCTGTTTTCTTTATTTTGTAAGTTGTTAAGGTGCTGATACATAAGATTTTATCCTGAAGAGGCTTATTTAACACGCCTCTCCTTAAGGAATTTTTCAAGATCAGACTGTGAAACACAGACAAGCCGCCCAAAACGATTATGAGGTAGTTCTCTGCTATTTATCAAGTTTCGCACAGTTGTATCCGACACTTCCAATAATTTAGCCACCTCTGAAACCTTTAAGTATTTCTTGAGATAGATTGGGGTATTTGATATTTGTTTTAGCATATTTACCTTTGTTCTATAGACATCAAATTATTAAACTAAGAGGTCCTATTTATTGAATCGCTAAGTCGTGAAATTCTGGCATGGCAAACAATTCAATTTAATAGGCACAAAAGTAACCTTAAGTTCTATGCATTCCAATTAACATGCACAAAACTTAAGGAAACCTAGAAAATGATTATTTTTGAGATGGCTTCTATTGTTTACTGTCAGTTCCCCTTTCAAGAAATTTTTCGAGTTCAGATCGATGAATGATAACGAGTCGCCCAAACCGCTTGACAGACAAATCTCCTGCGGAAATCCAATTCCGCACAGTAGATGTTGATACAGACAGGGATTTTGCAATATCCGAAATCCTCAACCATTCTTTAGGATGATTGGATTCTTCTTTATTTTCATTTGACATACATTTATTCCTTTCTAAGTTTAAATTTCGCTTATTAAGCAAAAACGCCTACAAACCCTGTTTTTCAGGGTTTGTAGGCGTTTTTACCTCGATATTTGAAATCTAATTATTGGTTCGAACTTGATTAAAGCAAAATACTCTTAAGCCTTCTACATGTTACTTGTGCAGGACTTAAGCGATTCAATATACCCTCATATCAAGTTACTGGATAACGTGCAGCAGATCATTGCAACTTTCAACTGCTAGTTGCAAGCAGGCGAGCTAATAAAAAATGGCAAGCGCGCAAAACCATTACGATTCTCCATTACTTTTGGCTGGAATCGCAAACAGTCAACATACCCAAGATGCCTTGGTGGTTGTTGAAAACCAGTGATTGTTTATCGGTATCTTTGCCGAAGAGATATCACCATCTCAATACACATGTTTAGATATAGAAGTCACCTCAAAAATAATCATTTACACCTGCGTAAATTACACAGGTTTCATATATTGAGATGAGACGGGCAAATGCTATTTCGTTTGCCCATATAATAACAACACGCAGCCAAAGAGCACTACGGTTTGTATGCCTCCAAAATAATAACCTCAAAGAATATATAGCCGCAAAGCGGCCATCATGACCACATAAAACCGCCGCCCCGTCGTTAGGTAATATGTGGTGCTCTGTTTTTAAATTGTTAAGGTGCAATCACAGCAATATTCAACAATGCTTTTTATGTGATATACGCTCCTTTTATCACTAGTCCGCATCTTTTACATAGTGACTTTCACGCAACTTTCAATTTTGTCAGGTTCTATTTTTTTCAAAAAAGCTCACAGTACTTTTACATATTGATAAAAAACTAGAGCACGGTAATATTTTCAAATGGTATTTAACAAGGATAAAATATCTCTAGCGACCTGACAGTTTAGCAAAAGTATATTGATCGGCATGAAAAAGCGGGTAAAGTTGTTTTGTGACAAACCACTTTTTCCGGAGCCTATCATGCCGATCAATGAGACCTATCGTACTTG
>Ga0172373_10001275_pt1 | contig 40982 bp, 33 predicted proteins | sample Lak10m_2_FD_114546 | JGI IMG/M metagenome (GOLD analysis project Ga0172373, IMG submission 114546) | Freshwater microbial communities from Kabuno Bay, South-Kivu, Congo - kab_092012_10m | ecosystem: Environmental > Aquatic > Freshwater > Lake | place: Democratic Republic of the Congo... | reverse complement strand
TGGCTTTCAGCATGTTTCCGGTTAAGGGCGCAATTCGGTGCGCATCCGGTAGGCTCCATGCCTCGGAGATCGAGTTGTCGGCGTAGTTCACGACGGCAACCTGATCGCCCAGCGACATATTCATGTCCATCGTTTCCAGATGTCCGTTCAACCGCGCTGCCACTTCCAGCGGGTCGGTGCGCCACAGTTCGCTGGCGGACAGGTCGGCATAGCGAATGAAGAAATACTGTCCACCTACATACGTGATGCTCAGGTCAATCTGGCCTTTCATGGTGACGACTTTTTCCATCGTTGGCGTTTGTCGCCAGATTTCCGCCGGTTTTTCGCCCTGATACTCGACCATGATATAGTCGGTGCCGTTCAAATGGCGTGCGCCGTCCAATAGTCCCTGTACTGTGGCGATAGAGCCGAACGGGTCGGTCAGCCAGATTTCGTCGGGCTGCCCTTCGCGGCGCAGGCCAAAGATGCCGTTGTCGAACGGAACGGTGAGTACATCATCGGCTTTTTGCGCCGGCTGACCGTTGGAAGTTTGCCAGATGCGGCCTATTTCATTCGGCTCGGCATAGTCGGCGAAGAAATAGCCATCGTTCAGCGGCACGACGCGCTCCACATCGCCATCCAGCACGGCTTTGCGAGAGGCGGTAGCCGTCTCCCACAATTCCCCGACATGCCCATCGGCAAAGCGTACTGTGAAGAACGCGCCACCTTGCAACTGCACCACGTTCGCGCTGACCAGATCGGTGACTTTTTCGGGCGGCGGCGCGATGTCCCCGCTGAACTGGGCTACCGGCGCGGCGGGGTCAACCGCCCACAATTCATCGGTGGTTTCGTCGGCATAATCCACGATGAAGGTTTTGCCGTCTGCCACCGGAATGATCTGGTCTATCGGCGCGGGGAATTCGGTCACGACTTCCAACGGGTTCATCCGCCAGAGTTTGGCGGGGCCGTCGGTATAGCGCACAACGGCATAGCTGTTCGCGCCCAAAAACCAGCTTTGATCGCTGCTGCTGCCCAGTGAATCCGCGATATTGGCTTTCAAGGCTTCGCGCAGTGCCGTGTCTACCAGCGGGTCGGGTTCGCCCGTGCTGGCACTCAAGCGGATGGTTCCGGCTTCGGCGGCGAGATACAGCGCCAGACTGGGGTTCACGCTCAACACGTCCGGCACCTGTTGCGCCAACTGACCGGCGAGATACTGCCGCAGTTCCATCTGCTGCTGTATGGCGGCATCCAGCGTGGCCTGAAGATGGTTGACATCCGCCATGGCGGTGGCGTTGACCGAAACTTGCGCGGCGTAGCCCTCAATAGTGGATTGGGCGACGGCCTGCACAGCGGCAGCGGTGGCCTGCACGTTCGCCTGCTGCGTGACGGCGGCATCCAACGCGGCTTGGGCTTGCGCCTGCGCGGTGGCTCCGGCGACGATTTGCGCTTGGGCGTCGGCCTGCTGTGTCTGGGCGGCGCGGATGGTGGTGACGAGTTCGGCTTTTTGCGCGGTGCTGGTGGCGAGGTTGGCAACGGCTTCGGCCTGACGGGTGGTGAGCGTATCCCGTTCACTGCTGGCTCCAATGGCGAAGAAGCTGATGAGCGCCAGCAAACCCGTGACCACCAGCAGCGCCACCGCCACCGACCAACCGCCGAAACGGGTGGTGCGTTCCTGCCGTTTCTGCTGAACGGTCTGGTTCTGGCGCAGGTGACTGCTGACGCTGATGTAACTTTCGAGGATGGCGGACGGCAGGTTATCCAGATTCGCCATCCAGCTCAGGGCTTCGTCCAGCGCCGCGCCGCGTAGGAGCGCCTGTTCGGAGTATTCCCGCGTCACCCATGTGGACGCAAGCTGTTCGAGTTCGCTGGCGTAGCGCAGGCTTTCGGATTCTTCGCGTATCCAGACTGCGTAGCGCGGCCATTCTCGCGTCAGGCATTCATGGCTGAGGATGAGCATCGGGACGCCATCGTGCTGTTCGGTCAACAGTCCGGCGGCGATCAACTGCCCGATGGTGAAATTCACATCATCTTTGCCCACCCAGTTGAACTGCATCCGGTCGCGTTCGACTGCACGGGTGAGGGGATCGGCTGTTTCGGCAGAGACAATACATTGCAGTAGGATGCGGCGCGCCACCAACTGCTGAATGGCGGTGAAGCTGTTGTAGACCGCTTCCGCCACCTGCGCGATGACTCCGCTGACCACGCCGATATGGTCATAGCCAGAGGTGGTCATTTCGCCACCTTCGTACAGTGTGGCGAGGGCAAACGACAGCGGCGGCAGCAACCGTGAAGGATTCAGGCGCTTCACATCTTGTAGCAGCCGATCCACCAGCGCCGGATCGAGCGTGATTCCGCTGGTGCGGGCGGGCAAGCTGATGACATCGGTCAGTTCGGTGGTGCTCATGTCCGGTATGGCGAGCATCCGGTCATCGAGCAGTTCCGCCCACTGGGGATATTCCATCAGGCGGTCACGGAAATCGTCACGAATGACGATGCAGAGGTGGCAGACCGCGTTGGGGTGCGTGATGGCGCGGTACAGCGCGTCCAGAAAGTACACGCGCTCACCCACCGACACCCGCGCAAACAGGTTCTCGAAGGCATCCAGCACCAGCAGCACCGCGTTGCCGGTCGCGCTCAATTCGCCCATGATGGTAGCGACTGCTTCGGGGTCGGAATACACGCGGCTGAGCAAATCGGTATTCTTCCCCATCTCTTGCAGCGCCATTGCGGTTTGTCGCAGCGGTTGATCTTCAATGGAGAGATAGATTGTTTGGCATTGATTTCGCAGCGCCCCGGCCATCACAATCGAAGTGGATGTTTTGCCACTGCCCGCCGGGCCGGATAAGGCAACCAGACGGCGCTCATCCATTAGATAGCCGCGCATCCGGTTCATCAGTGCGTTTCGTCCGTGAAACAGCGGCACATCGGTTTCACTATAAGGCCGCAGACCCTTATACGGATTGTTGCTCATTAGGCTCCTCAATCGCATCAGAACCCGGATGCGATGCCCGGTTCATGCAGTGGATTAGAATATGGATTTTATTATAACATCACACACACGCCCGGATAGACGGTGCTGTTGTGTGGTACTTTACTCTCATTCCTTACCGGATGTCCTGCTTCTACACTGATTTGTGAAACACGTAAAGCTACACTATTCCCATCATGGCTGGATGGGGGCAAGCGACACGGTATGGTTCACAAATTGGCACCTGTTGTTCTCCTCGTCTTGCTGCTGACCGTTCTCACGGGGTTCGCCAGTGCCCAAACTGCCGCGCCACAGCCTTTCCGCATGCTGGCATCACAGGCCAATCTGGATATTGGCGCGGCGGTCGCTTTGCAGCCTTTGCTGAACGACCCCCAGTATGTTGCCACGCTCATTCGTGAATTTAACCTGATCGTACCTGAAAATGCCCTAAAATTCGCTGTGCTGAGTTCTGCGCCCGGTCAGTACAATTTTTCAGGCGCAGATTACATCGTGGATTTTGCCCGCGCTAATAATATGAAGGTGTTCGGGCATGTGCTGGTGTGGCATGATCGGATTCCGGCGTGGGTGCTGAATGGCGGCTATAACCGTGACCAACTGTTGACCATTCTGCGCAATCACATCACGACGGTGGTGACGCGCTACCGGGGCAAGATTGCTTACTGGGATGTGGTGAACGAGGCGGTCAACCCCACCGGCGGCTATCGTGCTTCGCTGTGGTATACCACCATCGGCGTGGACTATATCGAAACGGCCTTCCGTACCGCGCATGAGGCCGACCCGAACGCGCTCTTGTTCTACAACGATTACTCTAATGAAGGACTGACCGCCAAATCCGATTTCATCTACAACATGGTGAAGGATTTGAAGGCGCGAGGCGTGCCGATTGATGGCGTGGGCTTTCACATGCACCAGCGCCTCGATTTTCCGCCGGATATGGCGAAGATGCGCCAGAACATTGCCCGGTTAGAGGCGCTCGGTTTGCAAGTGCGGATCACCGAGATGGATGTGCAGATCAACGTCAGCACGGCTCCGCTGGCGGATCGGCTGAATCAGCAGGCTAAGTTTTTCGGAGATGCGCTGTCTACCTGCCTGTCGTTCAGCGTGTGTACCGGATTCACAAGCTGGGGGTTCACGGATAAGTACACATGGCGCTCGCCGGATACCCCGCTGATGTTCGACAGTGCCTACCAGCCCAAACCCGCCTATTTCGCCATGAACAACGCTTTCGTCAGCTATCTCGCCAATCTGGGGAAGGTTGTGCCAGAGCCAACGGTTCCCTCGCTGGTCATCCAGACGATAGGCAGACCTGTGCCGGGGCAATCGTTACGAGCCGTGTTCAAACTGGTGCAGATGAACGGCCTGTACGGGTTGGAAGTGCGTTGCAAACTGCCTGCGGCGGCGGTGAGCAAGGGAAGCTATACGGCGGGCGACCTGTTCGTGGGGAATAGCAGCTTTGTGGTCAATGGCGGGTATCAGCCGGATGGGACGTGGATGATCGCCGCCAGTCGCTTGCGCCCCAGCCCTGCCATCATGGGCGCGGGGACGGCTTTCACGCTGCAATGGACGCTGGCGCAGGCGCTTTTGCCCGCGCTCGATTGTACGGCACTGGCGGCAGATGCCGATGGGCGCACCTTGCCGCTGGCGGTGATGACCACTTCAGGCTAGGCGTGTGATGCGCCCGTACCCTCAGCGCGTCGGTGTGACCAGAGGGGACAGGTATGCCGCTGCTGCGTGGACGGCTATGGTGCTACGTCAGTTATATCGGCATCAGCCCCGTTATCATCCGTGACCATATCGGGATCAATTTCGCTTTCGAGTTCGCCTGTGAGCGCACCATCCATATTCGTATTGGTCAGATTCGCATCTCGCAAATCCGCCCCGCGCAGGTCGGCTCCACTCAGGTTAGCCCCGGTTAGGTTGGTTCCGGTTAGTTTGGCTCCTTGCAGGTTAGCGTTGCTCAAATCTGCACCACACAGGTTAGCATCGCACATACTAGCGTTGCTCAGGTCAGCAAAAAACAGCTGGGCATCACTCAAGTTGAAGTAATCCAAGAAAGCACCGCTGAGGTTTGCATCAGTGAGGTCAATTTCGTCATTGTCGGCCAGAATGTTGAATTTTCTCCAATTATTCCATTGATCTGCAAATCCTTCCTGAACCATCCGAAGTTGTCTTGAATTTGCCATGATTGCATGCTCCTAATGCTGAATATGCGGATAGACATTCGATAAAGGGTATTGTCCTGCTATGGTTTGACCATACGGAAGGATGCGCCCGTCCCCTCAGCGCGTCGGTGTGACCAAGAGGGGACGGGCGCGGTTGCTAACGCCCGTTTTTGTTGATCTAGTATCCCGGGTATCCAGTGCCAGTGAGAATAACGCCCTGCGTATTGGACGCACGATTCTTGAGATCGGTGTAGGACAACTTTGCATTGGTGAAGTTGGTGTTATGAACGTCAATGTTGAACAGATTGGCACCCATCAGATTGGTGCCAACGAAGATGCCGGTACTCAAATTCGCATTGGTCAGGTTTGTTTGACTCAGATTCGCGTTACTCAAGTTTGCCCCGGTCAAATTGGCGTTACTCAGATTCGCGCCCGTCATGTTGGGATTACCGGCTGCTGCGTGCAGATTTGACCCACTCAAATTTGCATTGACCATAGTGGTATTGGTCAAATTGGCTCCCACAAAACTAGCGCCAGATAGAATTGCATTCGTCAAGTTTGCATTGGCTAGATTGGCACGATCAAATGTACCCTCAGACATGTTTTTGTCTTTGAGATCGACTCCACTTAGGTCATTGTCAGCAAAGGAAATGCCTACCATTGCAGCGCCATCAAATTTAGCGCCATTGAGATTGCAACTGTCTAGTCCGGCACTATTCATGTTTGCGTTAGAAAAATTGGCATTGGTCAGATTGAGGTTCTCGAATGTCACGTCTTCGAGATTGGCGTTGCTAAAATTGACATTGCTTAGATTCGAGTTGCGGCACCACAGCGCGTTGAGATTAGTACTGCTCAAATTTGTATTGCTCAGATCAATACCGTCCAAATCACCGTCGCTTAGATCAATGCCAGTCCAATGTGCACTATTCAACTTTACATTAGCCATCGTGGTGGCGCTCAAATTAGCATTACTCAGGTTAGCACCTGTCACGTTAACATCGGTCAACGTGGTGCTGATGAGATTGGCGTTACTCAGGTTCGTATTGCTCAGATTGGTGTTGCTCAGATCGGCTTTTTCGAGCATAGCTCCGTGTAGATCAAGACCACTCAAATCAGCATCAGACAGATCAATGTCTTCAGGAATAAAGCGCCTCAAACTCTCAACGTCCTCATCCGGGCCAATGTCATCCGGGAACACTTTGGCTGCATTGGGTATCGCCCACGCATTCCACGCTTCGACACCTGACTTAATCAAATTGAGTTGTTCTTCGTTCGCCATGATCGTGTTCTCCTAAGGATGAATAGCGAATAGATAGCTGTGTGCAATGTCCCGGACGGGTTGAGGGTGGGTCGGGAATTCTTACAACTCAAAAGAGCATATTGCATAATAAAACGTTTGTATAGGCAGTTTTTTGGGTAAAAAGATGGGATAAAGTGTTAAATTAAAACCTAAAACAAACTTTTAAATCAAGTGATCCTAAATTGTTTTGGCTGAATGGGCAGAAAGCGAATGTGCCGGGGTGAAAGAGGCCATGCGGGGTACTTGTCCGAAATGCCGCGTGTACTATACAATGCAAACTATAATACTCCCGGCTTACCGCTTGAACCGGCGTATTCCTCTTGATCCTAATCACAGTCTGGGGCATTTAACGTGGAACTTGGCGAATTTCTTAATGTGCTGTGGCGGCGGAAATTTTTGATTATTCTGGTGGTGCTGATTGCGGTCAGCCTCGCTTTTGTGGCGAATCAGGTCATTCAGCCGGTTTATACCGCCAACGCGCTCATCCGGGTTTCTTCTGCGCCGAACCCCTTGAGTGGACGCAGCGCGGATATTAACTACTTTGACCGCCTGATGAATACCTACGTCATCATCGTGGGAACGAACCAACTACTCGCCGAGGTTCGAGATCGGCTGGGGCTGAATATCAGTTCGGCGCGGTTGCATGATATGGTGCAGGTGAAGTCCATTGACCAGACTGAACTGATCGAAATTACAGTGAATCATCCAGATGCCAAGACAGCGGCAGATATTGCCAATGCGGTCGCGCTCAGTTTGATTCAGAAATCCAGTGACCTGACCGAGTCCAGCAGTGCTTCGGCGGCCATCCTGACGCAGGTGACGCAGGCGCAGGAAGAATTGAACACCCTGCGCGCCGACTATGACAAGCTGGTGACGGAACAGCCGAATGAAGTGGCGAAAATCACCGAGATGGGGCGCGATATTGCCATTAAGCAGCAGAACTATGAGACGCTGCAAGTGCAGTATAACGAAGCGCGTTTGAGCGAGTCGGTGCAGCTCAATTCGGTGTCCTTGATCGAAACCGCCACCGCGCCCAATCTGCCGACGATCCCGCGCAAGTCGCTCAATATTGCGTTGGGGGCGCTGCTCGGCTTGGCCGGCGGGCTGGGGTTGGCGCTGTTCCTGAACAACTTCGACACGCGGGTTTACAGTCTGTCGCAGGTGAAGAACCTGATTGATCTGCCGGTGCTGGCGGAATTGACCCACCTTTCCCGGTCACAGTCCCGATTCCCGGATATGCAGGGGTTAGAACGGGAAGGCTTCCAGCGGTTGCGCTCGAATATCATTGCGATTCAGAAGAAGAACGAGGCCAAAACGCTGATTGTGACCAGCGCCGAAAATGACGAAGGCAAGTCTACGGTCGTCTGTAATCTGGGCATGGCGATGTCGCAACTGGGGCGCAGCGTGCTCATTGTGGATTGTGATATGCGCCGCCCCAACCAGCACACGCTGTTTGGCCTGACCAACGAGGTCGGCCTGAGTACCGTGTTGAACAAGAAAACCAGTTTGCAGGAAGCGGTTCAAAAGACGAATTTGCCTAGCTTGAAGGTGTTGACCAGCGGCACTATCCCCGAAGACCCCACCCGGTTGCTTTCGACCGCCTACACCGCCGACGTGATCCGCGAGATGGGCAACCGCTACGATGTGGTCATTCTGGATACGCCGGCGATGCTGCCGGTGGTGGATGCAACGCTGGTGGCTCCCACGATGGACGCGGTACTCATGGTAATCCGGCGCGGTCGGTCGCACCGTGACTCGCTGACCGCCGCGCATACGCAGCTGACGGAAGTGCAGGCGAATGTGGTGGGCGTGGTGCTAAATGATGCGCTGGTGCGCCACCAGATCGCCGCTGTCAAAATATCCGTATGATTGCCCAAGCGTATCAGCGCCATCGTGCGCTGTTTGACGGGGTTCTGGCTGTCCTCACCGGGCTGTTCATGGGCTATAGTGCGCTGGTGGTGGGCGTAGAAGGGTTCAATTCGCGTCTGGCACAACTGCTGGCCGGCGGAATCGGGGTTGTGGTTTTGATGATTGTGGTGCGCGATATTAAGCGCATCCTGCTGATGGCGATCTTCATTGATATGTCCATCGCGTTCGATTTCCACATCACTTGTAATACCGATTACTTCATGGCGGCTTGCGGCATCAACATCTCCCTGACGCTGCTGGCGTTGGTTGCGCTCTATGTTCTGTGGTTCATTGGGCGCAAAAAAGGCGCGGTTTCCGGCATGAACCGCGCTCGCCGTTTGAACGCCATCGGACGGTTCGGGCTGGCGTTCGTGTTTTCGGGCGTACTCTCGTTGATTGCCAGTCGCGTCGTCACCTTTGGCGTGTATCAAATCTGGCAGGACATGCTGCTGTTTGCGCTGTTCTTCTATCTCTCAAACAACCTTCGCTCCCGTGATGATGTGCTGTTCGTGATCGTCGCCATTCTGGTCGGCTTGATGATTCAGATCGCGGTGATGGAACTCGGCTCCTTCGGGGTGCTTCACCAAGATTCTAAACTGCGGTTCGCAGGGCGGGTCATCGGAACGCTCAAAAGCCCGAATATCGCCGGGGGACTGCTGGCGCAGATCACGATTCTCATGATCGCCAGCCTCGCCCTGCCGCTGCCCCGGTTTGTCAAGCCGCTGGTCATCGGGGCTATTCTGTTCGGGCTAGGCAATCTGGTCGGCACCGAATCACGCGGGGCATGGGTGGCGGTGACAGTGGCGGTGGCGATACTGGGGGTCACGTCCCTGTGGAAGGGGTGGTTGCCCTTCAAATATCTGCTGGTGGCGCTGTTTGGCATCCTTGTGCTGGCCTCCGTTTTTTCCGCGCCGATTATTGACCGCTTCACGCGGGATGATAACGGGGCGGCGGACGCTCGCGCACCGCTGGCGGAAATCGCGTTCAACATGATCCGCGCCAACCCCGTTCTGGGGGTGGGCATCAATAACTTCGGCGTGGTGCTGTATGACTATGTGGAACCGGATCAATTCGGCGCATGGCTGAACCTTGTGCATAACCTGTGGCTGCTGATTTGGGCGGAGACGGGGACGGTGGGGTTCGCGTTTTATGTCGCGTTCTATGCCACGACTCTCTGGCAGGGGTGGCGGTTGGTTCGTAAGGGGCATCCGTTTTACGGGCCGCTGGCACTGGGGATTGTGGCGGCAATGGTGGGCGCGGGTTGCCACATGCTGATGGAAATCTACCGGGGGCGGGTGCTGCAACAAATTTCGTGGACGTATGCGGCTTTGATCGTGGCTTTGAGCCGCTTGCAAGCTACCGATGAATCGGATGCGGTTCGTGCGGTTGCGTCTGCGGCTCGTGCGAATGTGGCGCCGATAATGTCCGCGTGGAGGAAATTGTGACCACTGTCCGTCGCCGCCTTATGGGAAATTCCCTTGCCCTAATGGCGAATCAGATTACGCAGAACGCCACCTCGCTGCTGCTTTCGATGGCGATTGCCCGCACGCTCGGCCCGTATACGCTCGGACAGTATACGCTGGCGTTCACCTTCTACTTCATTTTTATGACGATTTCCTCGCAGGGGTTGAAATCGCTGCTCACCCGCGAATTGGCGCGGCATCCTGAGAAGGCCGAAACCTGCTTGGTCAGCGGATCGCTGTTGCAGTTCGGGTTCTCGCTGCTGGCCTATGCGATTCTGGTGGTGCTGGTGCTGCCGTATCGCGGCGCGACCCGCATCATTTGCTGGATCGTGGGCGCGGCGCTCATCCCCTACGGCATCTCGAATATCACCGAAGCGATCTTTCAGTCCCGCGAAAAGATTCAGATTATCGCCATCAGCACCGTGCCGATTTACATTTTGCGCTTGGTCGTGATGTATCTGCTGCTGCGTAACGGCGAGAGCATCAATCTGGTGGGGATCACGCTGGTTTTGTCGGAAGTGGTCATTCTGCTGATCGAGTGGGGGTTTGCGATTCGCCTGCTGAAGCGGGTACCGCTGCGCGTGGACTGGCCGTTCATGCGCGAACTGGCGACCAATGCGCGTACCTTCCTCGCCATCGAGAGCGTTTCGGTGGTCAAGTCGCGTATGCAGGTGCTTCTGCTCTCGCTGATCGCGGGCGAAACCATAGTCGGTTTGTATGGCGCTGCCACGCAGTTGATTCAGCCGTTTTACCTGATTACGCAAAGCCTGATCGTGTCTTCGATGCCCACGATGGTGCGCTCCGCATCGGACGACGACCCGCGCCTGAAGCGGTTGGTGGAGAAGATGATCGCACTGCTGTTCTCGGTGGCGGTGCCGATGCTGGTGGTGTTCTGGTTTGTGGGCGGCGGGCTGTTGGTCTTTTTGTACCGGAATGCGCGTTTCAACGATGCGGGGCTGGCGCTGGGAATCGCCGGTCTGTCCATGCTGCCCATCGCCTTCGTGCGCGTGCTGGGCTACCTGCTCATGTCGCGGGGGATGGAGCGCGTGAATCTGCGTGTGCTGATCGTCAACACGGTGGGCGGCTTTTTCCTGACGATTGTCCTCGTTTCGCAGTTTGGCATTGTCGGCGCGGCTGTGGCGGCGGTGTGCATCGAACTCAGCGGCGCGGTGCAGTTCGGGTTGGTCGTTCGTCAGCGGTTCTTCTCGCCTGACCTGTGGAAGATTGTGCAAGCGCCGCTGCTGGCGGGGTTGGCGATGAGCGTGGTGTTTGTGGCGCTGACTGCGCTGGCGCTGCCGATGTTGCCGCTGCTTGCGATCGCGGGGGTTGCGTATGGGGTGATTGTGGTTGCGGCAGCGGTGCGCCTGCTCGAAATGAACCTGCCGCTGGATCGGCTGAAGGCGCTGCGCCGTCGCTGACGGACGGGGGAAACTCCGGCCTGTTATCTGCCCTGCGCGGATTGTTGTTACAATACGGATTGCGGTTTGTGCCGCTTGCGAGAAATGGATCGTTCATGCTGCAAAACCAGCACATTATCTGTATCGCCATGACGTTCTGGGATGCTGCGTGGTTGAGCAACCATCAGTATATGCACCGGTTGGCAGCTAACGGCAACCGTGTGCTGTATGTCGAGCGTCCGGTGTCGCTGCTCTCGTATTTCAGCCCCAGCCCGTATCAGACGGCGGGGACGCAAATCAACCGCTGGCTGAAGGGCGGCTTGCGACAGGCCGAAGAAAGCCTGTGGGTCGCCACGCCGCCGCCGGTGCTGCCGATGCGCTTCGAGAAGCCCGTGAACGTGGTCAACCAGATTTTGCGGGCGGATTTCACCCGCCGCACAGCGCGTAAACTCGGATTCTATAACCCGATTCTGTGGATTTATGACCCGGATGCGGGCTGGCTGATCGGGCGACTGGGGGAGAAGTTCGCGCTGTACGGCATCACCGACGATCATCCGACGATGGCGCAGCGTTCCAACCGCATCACCGCCATGCGTGCCCGTGAGGAAGAACTGCTGCGTGCTGCCGATCTGGTCATCACCACCACCGACAATCTGCGTGAGGTGAAAAGCGCGTACAACGCCAACACGCATTACGTCCCGCATGGGATTGATAATCAGTTGTTCGCCCGTGCGCTTGACCCGGATTGTCCGGTGATGCCCGAATTGGCGGATGTGCGCGGGCCGGTGGTGGGCGTGATCGGGCAGATTAATCAGCGCATTGATGTGGCGACCATGACGGCGCTGGCGGCCCGCCACCCCGATTGGACGCTGGTGTTCATTGGGCCGCTGGTGCGCGAACGGGTGGATGTGACCGCGCTGGAAAGCCTGCCGAATGTGCGCTTTCTGGGGCTGAAGCCGGCTGCCGACCTGCCGCGCTACCTCAAGTCCATTGACGTGTGCCTGATTCCGTACATCGTGGATGACCACACCCGCTATATGCACCCGCTGAAAACGCTCGAATATCTGGCGGCGGGTCGTCCGGTGGTGTCCACGCCGCTGCCCGCGTTGAGTATTTACGAGGAGCATGTGGCGCTGGCGGGCGATACCGATACGTTCATTGCAGCGGTGGAACGGGCGCTGGCGGAAGACTCGCCAGCCAAACGCGCCGCCCGCGCTGCCTATGCCGCTAACCACACATGGGAGAATCGGCTGGAAAATATCTCGTCGTTGATCGAAACCACGCTCACCCGTAAGGGAGGCCGTGAGGATTGATGTTGTTATCTTATCCGCATTATGCGCACGCAGTTCGGGGTTTGACCGTATGAAAATTCTGTATGTCGTCATCGCAGCCAAAGATACGCCGCTGGTCATTCGCAACGAGAATGAAGTGGCGCATGTCTGTCCGCGTCAGTTGAAAGAAGGGGTGGAGAAACTCGGTCATCAGGCGGATTTCTTCGCCATTCCCGGCACCGTCTCGCGCTGGAATTACCTGTGGGCGGCGCTCAAGTTCTTCTGGATGTCGCTGCGGGGCGATCTGGACAGCTACGACCTGATTCATGCCCATTACGGGTTTCATGGCGTGGTCGCCCGTTGCCAGTTCCGTAAGCCGGTGGTGCTGTCGCTGATGGGGTCGGATGTCTACCGCAAGTGGGAACGACAGATTGCCCGCGTGCTGGTCAAACTGGTGGATGCAGTGATCGTTCCGGGGCGGCAGATGCGTGCGCTGGTGGACAATTATCCGGCGGAGGTCATCCCCTACGGCACCGATCTTGACCTGTTCAAGCCGATGGATCAGGCCGCCATGCGCGAAAAGCACAACTTGCCGAAGGATAAGAAGCTGGTGTTGTTCCCCTACAACCCCACCCGCGTGTACCACAAGCGCCCGGATGTGATCGAGGCGGCGGTCAAACAGATTCCCGAAGCGGAGATGACGGTGGTCTATGGCGTGCATTCCTCGGTGATCGCGGAATACATGAACGCCTGCGATGTGTTGGCGATGGCGTCCTCTTATGAAGGGTCGCCGGGAACCATCCGCGAGGCGCTGGCCTGCAACCTGCCGATTGTCTCGGTGGATGTGGCGGACGTGCTGGATCACATCACTGGCGTGGAAGGCTGTTACGTGTGCGACCGTGAGCCGAACGATATGGCCGCTAAACTGCGCCTCGCCTTCGCGGATAATCGGCGGTTGCCGCATGGACGCGACAAGGTACTAGGTCTGGGGCTGGTGGAATGCGCTCAACGCACGATTGAAGTGTATAAACGGGTTCTTGCCAAGCGCGGAAAGCAGGTTTCATGAGCGAGAAAAAACGGATCGGCATGGTCGTCCATGCCTATTATTTGCGCGATGCCCGTGTGATTCGCTACGGCGAGGCGCTGGCGAATGCCGGACATGAGGTGAGCGTCATCTGCCTGCAAGACCCGAATGACCTGCCTTATGAGCGCGTCAACGGGGTGGATATTCACCGCGTCAAGTTTGAACGGCGGCGTGGCGGCAAGCTGTGGTACATCCTCGAATATGTGATTGCGTTCTTCCTGTTCGCGTTCAAACTGTCGCAACTGGAAATGAAGCAGCATTTCGACATCATCCATGTGCATAACATGCCGGACTTCTTGATCTTCACCGGCATTCTGCCCCGTCTGCGCGGCGCGAAGCTCATCCTCGATTTGCACGACCCGATGCCGGAACTGTTCATGTCCAAGTACGACATGCAGCGCGGCGGCTTCATCCGGTTGCTGGAGATCGAGGAGAAAATCTCGCTGTGGTATGCCCACCGCCTGATTACGGTAGATCAGTCCTTCGTGGATATTTTCGTCAAGCGCGGGATTCGGGCGAACAAGATCACGATTGTCCGCAATATGCCGGATGACCGCTTCTTCGCCAAGCTGGACGCGAAGCGCGACCCCGATCATTTTGTGCTGATCTTCGCGGGGACGATTGCCGAACGCTATCACCTGCACGACATTGTGCGGGCGGTGGCGAAGGTGCGCCCGCAAGTTCCCAACATCCAACTGCGCTTGGTGGGCAAACTGGAAAAAGAGGGCGTGTATACCGCCATGCTGCAAGACCTTGTGCGCGAACTGCAACTGGAAGAAACGGTGCTGTTCGTGCCGCCGGTGCCGCTGAACAGCATGCCGAAACTGCTGGCGGAAGCACATCTGGGGCTGGAGCCATCGCGCCATGACCCGTATACCGACTATGTGCTGCCGCTGAAACTGCTGGAATGCGTGGCGGTGGGGACGCCGTGCCTTGTGTCGCGCCGCCCGACGATTGCCGATTACTTTGATGACAGCGCGGTGGCCTATTTCGATGCGGAGAATGTGGATTCTGCCGCCGCCCGTTTGCTGGAACTGGCGCAGTCCCCCGATAAGTTGGAGGCGATTGCCGCCAACGCCCGCAAGGTGTTCGATACCTATAGCTGGGCGAAGGAACGCGCCCGTTATCTGGATTTGATCGCATCCCTGTAGAAAGTGCAGGGATAGAGAAAGGTCTCATTCTTTATGTTCCGTTCCCTTTTGCTGCTGGTGTGCTTGTGTATGGTGCTGGTTGTGCCGGTTGCCGCGCAGGACGCACCGCCCGCTGTGGCTGAACCTGCGTTTAGGGTGGAAGAAGTCGTTAGGGCCGACATGGTGACTTCGATTGTGTTCACCGCCGATGGCAGTATGTACTGGACGGAAAAACTGGGTGCGGTGCGTCGGATGGCCCCCGATGGCACGGTGCAGGCCGATCCGGTGGTGCAGGTGCAGGCCAAGACGGACAATGAGCAGGGTCTGTTGAGCATCGCGTTCGATCCCGCCTTCGAGGAGAACCGCCTGTTCTACATCTTCTACTCGCGCCTACCAGACCCCACTCAGAAGGTGGGGCAGAATGTCATTGCGCGTTACCGCCTGAACGAGGAGTACAAAGGCGTTGACCCGTTAGATCTGCTGGCGATTGACCTACCCGACAACGACCGTAACGAACACAACGGTGGACGGTTGCGCTTTGCCGCCGATGGTTCGCTGTATTACTCGTTGGGCGATCTGGGGTTTGCTTCTAACGGGCAGGATGCGACTTCGGCGCTGGCGAAGATTCATCGTGTGATTATCGCGGGCAATCAGTTTGTGGCGGCACCGGGCAACCCGCAACCGGGGCAGTCTGTGTGGGCGATGGGCGTTCGCAATACGTTCTCGTTCATCTTTGATCCGGTGAGCAAGGGTATTCTGGCGACTGAAAACGGCCCCGCTTGTGATGACGAGATTAATCTGGTTTACCCCGGACAGAATTATGGTTGGGGTACAGAGGTGAATTGTGAAGACCCGCCCCCGATGCGTCAAATTAACGGGCGTCCGCCGCTAATTTCGTGGACGCCAACGGTCGCCCCTACCGGAATTATGGTGTATGACGGCGATGCGTTCCCCGCATGGAAAGGGCAGGTGTTCTACTGCACCTTCAAGACCTTCGGCCCGTACCATATGCCGATGAACGAGAAGCACACCCAGTTCACCGGTGATCCGGTGTTGCTGGAGTTGCCGAACGGACAACAGTGCTTCATCGAGATTATGCAGGGGCCGGATGGCTATATTTACTACAGCCACATCTCGGCGATCTACCGGCTGGTTCCGGCGGCTTAACAGGTTGCTGTAGGGGAGCCGCATCGAAAGGTGCGGCTCCCCTACGGATTGGGTGAGGGCTGGTCGGCGGTGCCGTTGTCCCCCCCCCGACAGCAGTTTAGACTAGGCACCCTGACCATTGCTCAGATTGTGAATGACTCCAACCTGACTAATGCCCCCCACGATGATAGTTCCCTGCGTTTTGGCTGGGTTGCGCACATAGCACATGCTGATGGTAATCATCATGCGCGTCGTGGCGATGCGGGCTTTGCGGCGGAGTATCCTTGAACACCTCAAACTCATAAATCCAGCCGTGAACGATGCGCTGTTGCGGCACAACCACGCTATAGCCGCAGTTGTCGAACTGGAAACGCACTTTGCTGCCCACAACCATGTGGAAGATGTTCTCTGTGGGTGTCGAAGCCGCCCCTTGCGAGTCGGGTGTGGTCAGGTCGTAACGGACGGTGCGCGCCCCGTGAATGGTGATCCACGCTCTCCCATTCCAATACTGGAGGTTGTAGATGGCCGGGATATGGTCAATGCCATGATGCCATATCAAGACGCGGTTGAAGACTTTCATTCTGCCGAAATTGAGGGTGGCCTGCCGCACACCGCACGCTTCAATATATGGAAGGCTGCCGCCCGTGAAGGCCAGCCCGTGTGCCCACTCGTTCCCGTAGGCTTTGATGCCGTCCACCATATCCCATGCGTTTGTACCGCCTCCCCATCCCGGATCGGATTCGGTGGGATTAGCGCCGAGCGCGATGTTGACCGGTTGTTTTGAATCGTTGTGGGCGTTTGCCACACTAGAAAAAGAAAGTAGAGCAAGTATCAGGAGAAGAAAAACAAAGCGTTTGACGGGGCTATGTACAAATGACATGACAATCTCCCCTTCAACTAAACAAAACAGACGCTACCCCTTCGTTTCGGATGGCGTCTGCTGTAATGGTGTTCTGATCTGCGATGTCCCACTCGAAGCGATAGGGTACGCTTAGATTCATTATACTATTAATTTCTATATTGTAAAGCATGAATGCCTCACCGCAGGGCAAATGCACCCCATTCTCCAGCGGTTCTCAAACCATAGGAACACCCAACGGTGCGCCGTCCATCAGGTGTGCCTACAGGCCACCTATACCCCTTTGCGACCTTTCAATCAATCTTGATGCGTCAGTCTATAAAAGCCTACGAACAAAATAGTTATGAAAAAGTAATGAATTATTCTTGTCAATTTCAATTATTTTGGGACAATTACAGGCTTGGTGTGTGTTCACCATCAGGGCTACTTTGGAAGTGTTTGCCGGGTTAGAACCGATCTTTCGACCAAGACGATCAGAGGAAATGGGAGCATGTTGAGTAAAGTCCTGCGGTTTTTATTGTTGGGTTTCGTTGTGGTTTTTGCGGTTGCTTGTGGGACAGCCGAAACGCCTAAAGATACAATCCCGACGTTTGAGGATGCCTATAAGCGCGTGACCGAGGCTACCTTGTCGGCGGGGGATGCCGTACCCGCGCCGACTGGCGAGGTGATCCTCACCTTTAGGGGGAATGTGGGGACGACCAACGTGGACAATATCCTGCAATTTGATATGGACACGCTGGAAAAACTGGGGCTGGTGGAATATTCCGTGAACGATGTTCAGGCGGAAGGGAAGGTTGTGACCTTTCAGGGGGTGCTGTTGAAGGATTTATTGGCGGTTGCCAAAATTCCAGCAGGCACAACCACGCTGCACATGATCGCGCTCAATGATTACGCGGTAGATTTTCCGGCGGCGGATGCGGAGCAATTTCCGGTGATGCTGGCGACAAAGGTGGATGGGCAGCGCATGACGGTGGAACATTATGGCCCCACCCGCATTGTTTACCCGACGGACACCTTCAAGCTAGACCCTGCACAGTATGATCCGCTGTGGATATGGCAGCTGGCGACCATCGAAGTCAAGTGAAGCGGACGGCTCGTATTTTGCAAGATACGTGAAGGGTTCGGTTTCCAGCCCGCCACCTTCAGGCTTGTGTGGGCTGGAAATCGGTGACGCGCCTTAATGTAAAAGTATATATAGTCATAGCTATATCAATTATATTGAGCTAAGATTATAGAGTGCAGGCTGCTGCAATCTCATCTGGCTCAATACGCTACTGGTTAGTCTATCGCAATAGAGTCTGCCAAATTTGTAGGATGAACATGCGGAATAGCCGGGTCAGTTTCTATGCGTAAATTTACCGCCTCATCCCGTGATAGATGGTTCGCGTTCATCTTGCTCGGACTCGTCATCGTTTCTACGTTGGCGCTGGCCTATGCCATCATTACGGGCATTGAAAGCCTGAACCGGGTTCGGAGTTACGACGAAACGGTACAAACCCTGAGTGGGGCACTTAGCGGGAATGTGCGCACGCTGGCGATGGTTCAACGCGAAGTGCTGCGGTTGATGGTGTTGATTGAAAGCGGCACCACCGATGTCGATAAATTGGAACTTCAACGCTCGTTCGTTGCCCAGCGCATGCAGGAATCAACGATAAATGTGCAGCGCGACACGCTGGGAACGCAGGCGTTGTTTGATAAAAATCGTGGCTTGGTGGACATCTGGGATCAAACCGTCAACCCCAAAGTGCTGACGTACATCGCCAATCCCGATGTTTCGGATGTGGATCGGGACGCGCTGCTCAATGATCTGCGCATGCTCGAAGCGGACTTTAACCAGCTTACCTCTGATGGCGAGATTAACCGTGAACGCGAGGCTAAGAATCTGACCAGTATTGCCAACACACTGGTCAACGACATCGTGCGTTTGATTGTAACGCTGGCGATCACGTTAATCGGGTTTGCTTCGTTGAGCATCGTGACTTCCGGCGTGTTCAATCATCTCGTTCGGTTGCGGGCGGAGAATGCCGATCGCATTTTGGGGCTGCTTCAGGAAACGCAAAAACTTTCAAAAGTGGCGGATCGCATCAGCAATCTGGTGGTTGTTACCGACCCGCAGGGCATCATTGAGTGGGTGAATCAAGCCTATATCGAACGCTCCGGTTTCACGCAAAAAGAGCTGATCGGCACGGATTTAAGCTCGTATTTGCCAGATGCACAGGTGATCGAGAAGTGGCGTGCCTGTTTGCAGGACAAGCAGGGTTTCACCAGCGAAACCCGTATTCATACCCGTTCCGGTCTGGAATATTCGACGCTGATGGGTGTTCAGCCATCGGTGGACGACTCCGGCGCACTGGTCAATTTCATCGTGGTGGAAACTGACATTTCGGATTTGAAGAAAGTGGAAAGTGCGCTGCGCCTGAGCGAGCAACAGTTACGAAATGCGCTGGAGCAGGAACGAGAACTGAGCCAGATGAAAACGCGCTTCGTGACCATGACTTCGCATGAGTTCCGCACCCCGCTGGCGATCATTTCGACCACCTATGAAACGCTGCGCGATTTTTATGACCGGATGGATGTAGACCAGCGTAAAAAGCGGTTTGAACGCATCAGCGAACAGATTCACCATTTGACCCGCATGTTAGACGATATTTTGATGATTAACCGCATTCAGGAAGGCAAGCTGGCGATCAACCCGGAACAGTTTGTGTTGAGCGATTTTATGATGCGCATTTTGGACGAGTTTAAGGCGATGGGCATCGCTCAAACGCTGGTCTGTGAGCGATTTCAAGAAGATGTGCGGGTGGTGGCGGATAAGATGCTCATCCGGCAGGTCATCACCAATCTTTTGAGCAACGCGATTAAGTATTCCCCCCCGCAAAGTACGGTGTATGTGTGTTTGGAGCAGGATGTCGAAGGCATCGTGTTGCGCGTTCGGGATGAAGGCATTGGCATTCCCGAAGCCGACCAGCAGCAGATGTTTGAAGCCTTCCACCGCGCACAAAATGTCGGGAACATCAAAGGGACGGGGCTGGGCTTGTCCATTGCCAAACGGGCGATTGATATGCACAAGGGAACGATTTCGTTTTCCAGTGCCACCGACAAGGGTACTGAATTTACAGTACGTCTCCCCACGAATCAGAAACGCATCACCCGTGAAGTGGATGTGTTGAGGACGACCCCGATAGGGTGAGAACCCCGTAGCATGCATCTCCAACGCGGCTCATGATTGCATTTTTTACAACCTTTTGTTCCCACCGCTTCCGCAGGGTATAATTAACGTGGATGTGGAGGAATGGCGTGGCACGATGGCGTTGGACGTGGCTCATGGTAATGGCGGCGTTCGCGCTGTTTCAGGTGGGAACCGCCTGTCGCGCCCTATCGCGTGTGCCGGAAGCCGGTGCGCTGCCACCCCCTTTGTGGGATGGCGTGGCTGCTCTGGCGTGGTCGGGAATGGCCTGTGTGATGCTCAGGCTCCTGTGGCGCGGGACGGGTTTGCGGTTGCTATTGCGATTTCTCATCGGATTCAGTATCTACAGCGTGTTTCGGTTGTTTATATTTTCGCAGGCGGACTACGACCGGGGACGGCTGTCGTTCCTGACAATGTGGCTTGTTGGTTGTGTGGCAGCAGCCTTAGTGTGGAACCGATACGCGAACCGGATCAGCAACGGAGTATCTTCTCATGACCGTGAACCCCAAGATTGAAAAGCTGCGCCAGATGCGTGCCGAGAGTCACGCTGGAGGCGGGCCAGAGCGCGTGAAGAAGCAGAAAGAGAATGGGCGCTTGACCGCCCATGAGCGCCTAGACATTTTGTTAGACCCCGGTTCGTTCCGTGAACTGGACGCTTTTGTGACCCACCGTGCCACCGATTTCGGAATGGACAAGAAAAAGGTGCTGGGCGACAGCGTGGTGACGGGTTGGGGGACGATCAACGGGCGGTTGGTCTACGTCTACTCGCAGGATTTCACCGTGATCGGCGGCAGCCTGAGCGAAGTTCACGCGCAAAAAATCTGCAAAATCATGGAAATGGCGATGAAAACCGGCGCGCCGGTCATCGGCCTGAATGACAGCGGCGGCGCACGCATTCAGGAAGGCGTGGTCAGCCTCGGCGGGTTCGCGGATATTTTCCTGCGGAACACCATGAGCAGCGGTGTAGTGCCGCAGATCAGCCTCATCATGGGGCCGTGCGCGGGTGGCGCGGTGTACAGCCCGGCGCTGACTGACTTCGTGATTATGGTCAAAGACACCAGCTACATGTACATCACCGGCCCCGATGTGGTGAAATCGGTGACGCATGAAGACGTGTCGCACGAAGAATTGGGTGGCGCGATGGTTCATGCCACCAAAAGCGGCGTGTGCCACATGGTCGCGGACAACGAAAATCAGGGTTTGCTGCTGGTGCGCGAGCTGATGAGCTACCTGCCGCAGAACAACATGGAAGACCCGCCGTTCTCGGCTCCCACCGATGACCCGCTGCGTTCGGATGCCGAATTGGATGCGATCATCCCGGAGAACCCGAACAAGCCCTACGACATGAAGGAAGTCATCCGTCGCGTGGTGGATGATGGGCATTTCTTCGAGATTCACGAGAATTTTGCCATGAATATCGTGGTGGGGTTCGCCCGTCTGGGCGGGCATAGCGTGGGCATTGTGGCGAACCAACCGGCGGTTCTGGCAGGCGTGCTGGATATTGATGCCAGCGATAAGGCGGCGCGTTTCGTGCGCTTCTGCGATGCCTTCAACATTCCGCTGGTCACGTTCGTGGATGTGCCGGGGTACATGCCGGGGACGGCGCAGGAATATGCGGGCATTATCCGGGCTGGCGCGAAACTGCTGTATGCCTATTGCGAGGCGACTGTGCCGAAGCTGACCGTGACCACCCGTAAGAGCTACGGCGGCGCGTACTGCGTGATGAGCAGCAAGCATCTGCGCGGCGATTTGAATCTGGCATGGCCGACGGCAGAAATCGCGGTGATGGGGCCGGATGGTGCGGTGAGCATTGTGTTCCGCCGCGAACTCGATCAGGCGGACGATTCAGCTGCCAAAAAGATCGAACTGGCGAACGAGTACCGCGAGAAATTTGCCAGCCCGTATGTGGCTGCCGAGCGCGGTTATATTGATGATGTGATCGAACCGCGAGACACCCGCGCACGGCTCATCAATGGGTTGGAAGTGTTCCAGAACAAGCGCGATAGCAATCCTGCGCGTAAACATGGGAATATTCCACTATGAGCGAACAAAGAACCATCAAGAAGATCCTTGTCGCCAATCGTGGCGAAATCGCGGTTCGCGTCATTCGTGCCTGCCGCGATCTGGGCATCCCTACCGTCGCCGTGTACTCGGAAGCCGACCGTACCAGCTTGCATGTGCGTTACGCCGATGAAGCGGTATTCATCGGTGCGCCTGCCCCGCGTGAAAGCTATCTGAAGATTTCAAAAATCCTAGACGCCGCCAAACAGACCGGCGCGGATGCCATTCACCCCGGTTATGGTTTCCTGTCAGAGAAGCCCGATTTTTCGCAGGCCTGTCAGGATGAGGGCATCATCTTTATTGGCCCCAACCCGCACTCAATTGCGCGGATGGGCGATAAGCAGGCTGCCCGCGAAACCGTCAAACGGGCGGGCGTTCCGGTGGTGCCGGGAACCGAGCCGGGGCTGCGCGATGAGGATATTCTGGCGCTGGCGCCGACCATTGGTTTTCCGGTGATCGTGAAAGCGGTGGCGGGTGGGGGCGGTAAGGGGATGCGTACTGTGCGCACGCCGGAGGAATTGCCGGCGGCGCTGGCAACGGCGCGGCGCGAGGCCGAGAGCGCGTTTGGCGACGGGCGCGTGTATCTGGAAAAGCTGGTCGAAGGTGCGCGCCACATCGAATTTCAAATTCTGGCAGACACGCACGGCAACACGATTCATCTGGGCGAACGCGAATGTTCGATTCAGCGGCGGCATCAAAAGCTGGTCGAGGAGTCGCCGAGCATCTTTGTAGACCCCGATTTGCGGCGGCGCATGGGCGAGATGGCGGTGCGGGCAGCCGAGGCGGTGGGGTACATCAATGCGGGTACGATTGAGTGCCTCGTGGACAAGGATAAGAACTTCTACTTTTTGGAGATGAACACTCGTTTGCAGGTGGAACATCCCGTGACTGAACTGGTGACGGGTATTGATCTTGTGAAAGAGCAAATCCGCATCGCACGCGGGCGGCGCATGGGGCCAACGCAGAGCTTGATGGAGCCGAAAGGCTGGGCGATTGAGTGTCGCATCAACGCCGAAGACCCCTACAACAACTTTATGCCGTCCACCGGCAAGATCACCTCGCTGAACATTCCCACCGGCCCCGGTGTGCGCGTGGATAGCGGTGTGTATGCTGGTTTCGAGATTACGCCCTTCTACGACAGCATGATCGCCAAGCTGATTTGTTGGGGCGAAGATCGCGGCGAGGCCATCCTGCGGATGCGGCGTGCGCTGGAAGAATACACCATCATGGGGGTGAAGCATAACATCCCCTTCCACCAGAACCTGATGAACAGTTTCAGCTTCATCGCCGGCGCGTTCGATACCAAGTTCGTTGAAGAACGCTTCAGCATGACCAATTATGAGGATGTCCCTAGCGAGGAAGAACTGGAAACAGCGGCCATCGCTGCCACGCTCTTTGCCCACCGGCAGCGCCAACTGGCGAGTCAGGTCGTCACTCGTGGCGAACGGGATACGAGCAACTGGAAATGGGTTGGTCGTTGGGAACGGATGCACCGATGAAATACGTAACGACTGTCAACGGAAAATCATACGAGATCGAGATACAGGCCGACGGTTCGCTGACCGTGAACGGGAAGAAGCGGTCGGTGGATTTCCGCGAGCTGGCGCCCTCGATGTATTCGATTCTCGCTGAGAACATCTCGCATGAATTGACCATCGAGCAGCGCGGGGATGAAATTGAAGTGCTGGTACGCGGTCATTTGTATTCCAGTCAGGTGTTGGATGAACGCGCTTTGCTGATGGCACAGCGCACCGGCGGCAGTATCGGGGACTCGAAAGAGGCGTCGGTGAAATGCCCGATGCCCGGTCTGATCGTGCTAGTTCCGGTGGAAGTGGGACAGAGCGTGACCAAAGGCCAGACCGTCGTCATTCTGGAAAGTATGAAGATGCAGAACGAGTTGAAAGCGCCCCGTGACGGCGTGGTGCAGGCCATTCATGTACAGCCCGGTCAGAGCGTGGAACAGAACAAGGTTCTGCTTACGATCAGCTAGGGCGTGGTTTCAATCCGCCCTCACCCTGTATCCCGAAACCTCAAGGTTAAGGGACTTCAAAACCGCGTTCCCGTCGTTTCCCCCTTCGCCATGACGCACAGAGGAAGGGGTGAGGGGATGAGGGTCAAAACGGGGTGAGGTTGACCAGAAGGACACGCGACCGGTTTTGAAGGCTTTCACAGTTCCAAAAGCAATAGGGCGGGTGCTGGCTGTCATATGGATGCTGGCGCTCGCTTTTTACATGTTGGCCGGCACAATCCTCGCGCCGTTTCATGGCGACGAGTCCACGCTGGTGTTCATGAGCCGCGACTACGCCTATCAGTTCATCCAGCGCGATTACAGCCAGATCGCATATAGTCCCACGCCCACCAGCCCCACCGAACAGGAATTGCGCCTGCTGAATGGCACTGTGCCGAAGCTGTTGATCGGCCTGTCGTGGCATCTCGGCGGCTATTCGATCACCGATTTGAACGAACAATGGGACTGGGGCGCGAGTTGGGACTATAACCAGCAGAACGGTCATGCGCCATCAGAGGCGATTCTGCTGCTGGCGCGGTTGCCTTCGGTGCTGCTGCTAATGGCGGGTGTGCCGCTGATGTTTGCGTTGGGGTGGGCGGGTGGCGGCTGGTGGGCTGCTTATGCGGCCAGCCTGTATTACGCGCTGTCGCCGGGGCTGCTGCTGAACGGGCGGCGCGGCATGATGGAAGGCAGCCTGATGTTCTTTAGCTTGCTGCTGGTGCTGGCGGGGGTGTGGTTGCTTCAGCGGCCTTCGCTGGCGCGGGCGCTGCTGGTGGGGTTGGCGGCGGGTTTCGCGCTGGCGAGCAAGCACAGCGCCCTGTTCACTGTCGGGGCGATTTTCGGCGCGGCACTGCTGCGGCTGGTGATCCAGTCCTTGCGCGGACGGGACGATTTCAGCGAAGTGGATTATACGATTTTTCCCTATCTGGCGATTGCGGCGGTGCTGGCGGCAGGCGTGTTTTACCTGCTCAACCCGGCGTGGTGGGGTGCGCCGCTGGATCGGTTGCAGACGGTGGCGGGGCTGCGCCAGAATTTGCTCAAGATTCAGACGGATGTGTTCGGTAGTTATCCCGATTTTGGCGCGAAACTGGAAGGCTTCTGGCGGCAGGTGTTCATCGCGCAACCGCAGTATTTCGAGGTGGTGGGTTGGGATGCCTATATCAGCGACCCGATCATTCGCTATGAAGCGTCGGGCTGGAGTGGGGTGAGCGTGGGCGGGAGTCCTGTGGGCGCGTTCGTCCTGTGTGGTATGATCGCGCTCGGTGGCTGGGGGCTGTGGCGCGGCGTGGGCAGCACACAGGGCGGCGCTCGTTGGGCGCTGGGCGTGTGGGTGCTGGCGATGTTGGGCGCGGTGGCGCTCGTCACCCCGCTGGAATGGCAACGGTACTACCTGCCGGCTTATCCGGCTGTGGGGGTGCTGGCGGGCGTGGGCGTGGCGTGGGCGGTCAACCGCATCAGCGCCGCGTGGCGCAGCCGCCGATCTGTGTGAACCTGCTGGAATCGAGAGAAGGCTGATGCCGTACTGGATGACTTCTATGCTGGGGGTGACTCCGGCGCTGGTGTGGATGTTTGTGGGGGTGGGGTTGCCGTATGCGCTGCTGGCGCTGCCGCGTGCGGAATGGCGCGAACGGGCGGCGGTGGCCTGCCTGACGTTGGCCTTCGGGCCGGCGTGGGTGACGGCGTGGATGTTCCTGTTGGGGCTGCCGCAGGAAGCGAATCTGCTGCGGCTTGACCTGATTCTGGCGGGGACGGCGGTTATCGCGGCGGTGGGCTGGCTGCTGACTCTGCGCAAATGGCGGACGCAAAAGCCACCTGTCACCGTTCGCCAACCGCTGCGCCGCGATGAAAAGCTGCTGATCGGCTTGATCGGCGTGGCGCTGGTCGTTCGCTGGTTGGGCGTGGCTTACTGGCCTTCGACCGCCTATGACGCGCTGTGGGTGTACGCCTATCAGGGCAAACTGTACGCGCTCCTCGGTCATATCCCCAACAGCATTGGTTACTATCCGCCGTTTCTGGCGCTGCAACATGCGTTCCTGCACCTGTGGGCGGGCGGCATAGACGATCATGCAGCGCGGGCGGTCATTCCGTTCCTGCATCTCGGTAGCATCTTCGCGGTGGTTCTGCTCGGTTCGCGCTTGTTCACGCGGCGAGTCGGCATATTCGCGGCGGCGCTGTGGGCGCTGTATCCGCATGTGGGCGAGTGGTCGCGTTATGGCGATCTTGAAGTGCCGGTCACGTTCTTTTTTACGGCGGCGGCGGTGTTCTTCCTCAACGCATGGATGAATCCTTCTGCGCGGCGTTCGTCTATCCTCGGCGGGGTGCTGCTCGGCATCGGCATGTGGACGAAGCCGACAATGGGCGCGTTCATTCAGGGGGCGGCGCTGCTGGCGTTGCTGGAAGGAGCGCAGCGCGTCTGGCTGTGGCGGCGGGGGGATGCGGCGGCGTGGGCGGGCTGGCGTTCACGGGCGGAAGTGCTGCTGTGGACGGGGCTGGCCTGTGTCCCGTTGGGGAGCGTGTGGTACATCCGTAATGTGTTGAACGGTCATGACGCGATTGATCTGCCGCCGGGGTTCTGGCAGAACCTTGCGGCGCGTAGCGGGGTAGAACTGGGGTGGCCGCTGCTGGCGCTGGCGATATTGAGCGCGTGGGCGCTGTGGCGCGGCGGGGTGCGGGTGCGTTTGCTGCTGACCGGGCTGGTGCTGGTGTGGGTGGGCGTACTCCCTTCGATCACCAATACCGGACGGATTGACATTGGCGCGAACCGTATGGGTGCTCTGGAATGGCTGCTGGTGGCTGCGGGCGCGACGCTGGCCGGTTGGGCGCTGTGGCGGTGGGCGGCGGGGCGTTGGACGGACGCGGGCCGCGAGATGGCGCGGCGGTTGGGCTGGGGGTTGGCGCTGGCGCTGCCGTATTTCGTGACGTGGTTCTATTCCTACAGTTATCACTACCGCCTGTCGTTCGCCATTGTGCCGCTGCTGCTGCTGCCTATCGCTGTGATCGCCGCGCACTGGACGGAGGCGCTGCGGTTGTCGGGTGCAGGCGGTTGGCGGCGGTGGGTGTACGGGCTGGCGCTGGTGCTGCTGGCGCTGCCGGGAATCGTCATTCCGTTGTACGACATCAACGCGGGGTGGGATTGGCTGTGGACGGACAAACTGCCGGACGACCACGCCCGTTATACCTCCGGCAACGCGGCGCTGATGGCGGTGGTAGACGGGCTGAACGCCTATAAGCAGGAGCATCCCGACCAACCGCTGCGGGTGGTCGCGCCGGAAGTCAAGCGCCTGCCATTTTTCTTCCCGCTGGATGACATTCGCATTAACTGGATGCCGGATAAGCTGGACGATCTGACAGACGAAACCTATTTCATCTACGGCACACCGGAAAGCGGGCCGGACTTCGGCGGGTTGCCGCACGGGGCGAATCAGGTGTTGGGGGCGCTGTCGTTAGCCAGCAACGACCCGGAGGACACGACCGCGATTATGCGCCGCGCATGGGGCTATGACGACGGCATCATGAAGTACAGCGTGTTTGAGATGCATCTGGATCGCCGTTTCGTGCAGCCCAAGATTCTCGGCAAAGTTGAAGGCGATTTGCGCTTCGGCAGTTTCGTCCGCCTGCTCGGATACGATATTGGCGACCTGTATTTCTGGCCGGGGCGCAGGCTGATTTTGCACCTGTACTGGGAAGTGCTGGAGCCTGTCCCGGCGGATTACATCATCTACATTCACTTCCGCGACGCGGACGGCAAGGTGTGGCAGGCGTGGGATGGGCCGGTCAGCCGTACCCGCGACGGCAACTATTACTCGACGCGGGTGTGGCAACCGGGCGAGATCATCACTGATGAACGGGCGCTGGTGATGGAGAATGCCGAAACGCCCCCCGCCGATAAAGCCTACACGATGTATGTGGGCCTGTATGACCTGCAAACCAACGAACGGTTGCAGGTCACACTGGATGGCGCGGCGTTGGGGGATGGCTACCCGATTGTGGGCAAACTAGGCGTGGTGGCGCAACCGCCGTCCTAATGCAGCGCCAGTAGCGCCGTCACCAGCTTTTGCTGCACTTTGCGGCTGTTGAAATGCGTCCACAGGGCGCTCAGTTTGGCTTTTTGTTCGGCTTCCTGCGCTTCCATGTGGGCAAAATAGGGCGCGAGTGCTGTGTTATGGCTGCTATCCAGATAGGTGTCCAATTGCAGGCGGGCGGTGGCGACATCGTTCATGTGACCGAGGCAGTCTTGCAGTATTTTGACCTCGGTGACGTAATCGGCGTGGGTGTCGCCCAGAAGATCGCTGAACAGGGATACGGTGTAGCGCAGGCGCTTGCACTCGATGCGTAAGCCGTGCAGCGTGAGCGCGTCGGCTTCTGCCAGAATGCTATCGTAAGCGCGTACTGCCGCCAGCCGATCATGAACCAGCACCGGCAACAGGTGGCGAATCTGGGAGGGGACGACCCCGGTGGTTTTCACTTGCGACACATCGGCTTCCGGCGTGAGTAGAAACTTGCTGAAACTTTTGACGAACTGCCGGTAAAACTTCGAGTCCAGCAGGATGACGAGCATCGCCCGCGCAGCCACCCGCCGCGCTTCCAGATCGTCAATCACTTCCTGAAGCGCCGCTTGCTGCTCGGCTTCCTGCGTCAACTGGTAGGTGTGCAGGTTTTCCAGCAGGACATCCAGATCGCGCACGACGCCTAAACTCAACCCGATACGGCTCATGCTTTCGCGGATTTGCTTGGCTTCGCGTTCGTCATAGTAGGGGCGCAGCAACCGCAACAAGCTGCGCATCCGCCGGATGGACACGCGCATATCGTGGACATCTTCGATATCCTCTCCGGTGCGGCTTCCGGCTTCGCATTCCAGCATCTTAATCCAGTCGGTGAGCAGCACCTTGCGTCCGGCTTCAGCCATGACATCAATGGGCTGCACCGTCTGGTTATTTTTTTTGAGCAGCGCAATTCTTTCTTGCAGACTGAGTTTCATTGTTTAGCTCCCGAACAGTTTGCGTACAACTTGCGCCGCATTTTAATCTAATCTTATTCATAATTTAAAAATCGTAGGGATTTCTTAAAGAATCTTTTTGAAATAAAAGCGTTGAACAAGTGCAAGCGTATTGGTGTTACAATCGGTTTTTAACGAGTAATTAGGGGCGAATAATGCTTTTTAACAAGCAAACTTTGCAGACTCTCCAGACGGCGCAGCGCGATTGGGAGACAGGGGCGCTCCAGCGGGCGCTGGAACGCTACCCCGAACGCCGCGCTGTTTTTACCACCCAGTCGGGCGTTCCGGTGGAGCGCGTGTACACCCCGTTAGATACCCCTGAATTGGATTACATGCGCGATCTAGGGCTACCGGGCGAGTATCCTTACACACGCGGCGTCCATGCCACCGGAACACGCGGCAAATTGTGGACGATGCGCATGTTCGCCGGATTCGGTACCGCCGAAGAAACCAATCAGCGGTATCGCTATCTGCTGGAGCAGGGCAATATGGGGCTGTCGGTGGCCTTCGACCTGCCGACGCTGATGGGCTATGACAGCGACGCGCCGGAAGCACTGGGGGAGTTCGGGCGCTGCGGCGTGGCGGTCAGTTCGTTGCGCGACATGGAAATTCTGTTTGACGGCATCCCGCTGGGCGATGTGACCACCAGTATGACGATCAACAGTCCGGCGGCGATCATCTGGGCGTTCTACATCGCCGCCGCCGAAAAGCAGGGCGTACCGATGGAACGGCTGCAAGGAACGCTGCAAAACGACATTCTGAAAGAATACACCGCGCAGAAAGAGTTCATCTTCCCGCCCGAACCTTCGATGCGACTGGTGACGGATACGGTGGCGTTCGGCAGCGCCCACTTGCCGCTGTGGAACACCATCAGCATCAGCGGCTATCACATCCGCGAGGCGGGCAGCACCGCCGTGCAAGAGCTGGCGTTCACGCTGGCGGACGGCATGGAATATGTGCGTTGGGCGCTGCGGCGCGGGTTGGCGGTTGACGATTTCGCGCCGCGTTTGAGCTTCTTTTTCAACCTGCACAACGACTTTTTCGAGGAGATCGCCAAACTGCGGGCGGCGCGGCGCATCTGGGCGCGGGAAATGCGCGAGACGTTCGGCGCAAAGAACCCGCGCTCGTGGCTGATGCGTTTCCACACGCAGACCGCTGGTGTGACGCTGACCGCGCAACAGCCGGGGGTGAATCTGGTGCGGGTGGCGCTTCAGGCGTTGGCGGGTGTACTCGGCGGCACACAATCCCTGCACACGAACAGCATGGATGAGGCGTTGGCGCTCCCCAGCGAACAGGCGGTCACGCTGGCGATGCGTACCCAGCAGGTGATCGCCGAAGAAAGCGGCGTCGTGAACACGATTGACCCGCTCGGCGGCAGTTACTATGTGGAGGCGCTCACCAACCAGACCGAAAAAGCGGTCTATGACTATTTCAAGCGAATCGCGGATATGGGCGGGGTGCTGCCTGCGATTAACGCGGGGTACTTCCAGCAGGAAATCGCGGAAGCCAGCTATCGCCAGCAAGTGGAAGTGGATCGGGGGGAGCGCGTGATTGTGGGCGTGAATCGCTATACCAGCGCCGAGAAACCCGCAATCTCGATCCTTCAGATGGATCCCGAAGGCTACCGGCGGCAGATGGCACGCTTGGAACGGCTGCGGCTGGAACGGGACGGCGCGGTAGTACAAGCGGCGCTGGAACGGGTACGGGCGGCCTGTGCCGGCGACGAGAATGTGATGCCGGCGTTGATCGCGGCGGCGAAGGCCGGGGCTACGCTAGGCGAGATGACTGATGTGATGCGGGCGGTGTTCGGGGTCTACCACGAACCGGCTTTTGTGTGATGTGCGGTGGCGCGAATAAAAACAGCGGGCTGTGATGCCCGCTGCTTGTGCTATCGCGTTTGTGCGCTGACCGCTTATTCGGCGGCGGCGGGAGGCGCTTCTTCGCCACCTTCGGCGGCAGCAGGCACATCACTGTCGGCGGATTCACTGGCGGCAGGAGCCGCATCCGGCGCTGCTTCGCCAGCAGGTGCGCCTTCGGTGGGCGCTCCGGCATCCGTGCCCCAACGCTGCGTGAAGCCCACGCGGCGCTTTTCCGGTTCCAGATGGCTAATGCGCAGGCTCAGGCGGTCGCTTTTCTTGACGTAGCTGTACGGCTCTTTCAGCGAACCGTCGCCCATTTCGCTCAGGTGCAGCAGCCCTTCGAGGCCGTTGTCCAGCGCGATGAACGCACCGAAGTCTACGACATTGGTCACGCTGCCTTCAACCAGCTGCCCTTCGTGGTAACGCTGATCGGCATCTTCCCACGGGTCATTGAGCAGGCGCTTGCGACTGAGCGCGATACGGTTCGATTCGCGGTCAAGGTTCAGGACGTAGACATCAATCTCGTCGCCCACCTTGAGGACATCACGCGGGTGATCTACGCGGTGCCACGCCAATTCGCTGACGTGGATGAGGCCATCCGCGCCACCGAGGTTGACGAACGCGCCGAAGTCGCGCAGGCCAGTGACCGTGCCCTTAACCACATCGCCTTCCTTGAGTTCGGAAAGCAGACGGGCTTTCTGCTGGGCGCGCCATTCCTTCTGGGCTTCGCGTTCGCTGAAGATCAGACGGCGGCGATCCTGATCTACTTCGATGACTTTCACGCCCAACCCCTTGCCCTGCACGTCGCCCCAGACATCGCGGCGTTCGTTGGACAGGTTGACCGAGACCAGATGCGAACTGGGGATGAACCCTTCCAAGCGGTTCCAGCGCACCAGAATACCACCGCGATTGTGGCCGGTGACAGTCACCTGCACCACTTCTTCGGAGGTCAGCAACTGGCGAGCCTTTTCCCAGTCGTACTGCTGCAAACCCATGTTGATCGAAACGACCAGATTGTCGTCTTGATCGCGGGGGTTTAGCACGTAGACCGGAACTTCGGCGCCCACCTTCAGGCCGTTGCGGACATCATCATCCAGCCGTTCGATATCCTGTGAAGGGACGATGCCATCCTGTTTCGCGCCCATATCTACGATGATGGCGCGAGACTCGATCTGGAGGATTGTGGCAGTGCGGATTTCGCCCCGGCGCGGCATTACGTCAAGGTAATTTTCCAGTAACTGCTCAAATTCACTCTTGCTACCCTGATCTGCATTCGGTTGATTCACATTAGCGGGACTCATTCACCTCTCCTGTCGTGAGGGCCATTTTTAGACGGAATGACCAAACCCATATTCCAACCCAATAGAATGTGACACCTGAATCCGAAAGCCAACCGGTTTACGCTTTCCGATAGGGCGGCAAACGAATTGCTACAACGCATATCTCTGAGCGGGTCAGGGAGATATATTTTGGTTGGCAGATGGCTTTATACCTGCCACAAACACAACATCCCTGTTAGCGACAGATTTTGAGCGCACTATTCATTATAGCAGATAATATTGCACCGAGTATAGGGAATTCATTCAATTTACATCCGGTAGGCTCATTCCGATGCCACGCAGCCCACGATCCACTTCCCACGGGTAGACAATGTAGGCGTCTGTAATGGCACCGTAGAAATCGGGTTCGGCCTTGTTGAACATGGAACGATAGGGATTATAGTGCAATACGCAGGTGTAGGGAATGCCGCCGGAGGATTGGACGCGCCCTTTGACGGCGGTGCTGGTGCGCCCGCTGCCCCACACATCATCCACGATGAGCGTGCGCCGGTCACGCAGGAGGGCTTGATCGGGAAACTGGAGGAAGGACGGCCACGCCATCAGGCCAGCCGACTCGGTGGCGGGGAAGTCTACCGCCGCCGTGAGGATGTGCCGGATACCCAGCGCCTCCGCCAGCAGGCCGCCGGGGATGATTCCGCCGCGTGTGATGAGTACCATCGCATCATACGAGCCGACGATTTTGAGGGGCGGTAAGAGTACGTCAATCAGACGATCAACGTCAGCCCACGTTAACAATTCCTGTTTCATCGGACGGTGGCTCCTCGGCTCAGTTTAGCAGGTTAAAGAATGATGAGTTTAGCGCACATCAGGGCTGATGCAAAATGCGATTGCGCCGAATACGCCAGATGGCGTATCGTCAGTAGTGACGAATTCGTTTACACTACCATCAGAATGTCTATTGAGGAGGCTGCATATTATGGAAAGCAGAACGGTTCAGGTTCCCAACATTGGTTGTGATGGCTGCGTCCGCACGATTAAGAACGAAGTCAGCCAGATTAGCGGCGTGAAGATCGTGGATGGTAAAGTGGACGGCAAAACCGTCACCGTCGAATGGGATGCGCCGGCCACATGGCAGCAGATTGAAAGCACGCTGAAAGAAATTGACTACGCGCCGGCCTAACCGACGCGATACGAGATACACCACAAAACGGGGGCACGCCCCCGTTTTGCTTTCCTGCTTTATTCTGCAATGAGCGCCGTCTCGATGGCCTGCCGCAAATCCGCTTCGGCAATGACTCCGAATCCGCGATAGATTTCAATCTGATTACCGTTGTAAATCACATAGCCGGGATGACCGGGCAACCGAACGGAGGCGAACAGGTTTTGCCCTTCGCCGCCGTCTTGCGCGTTCAGAGCGCGGAATGTGACCCGATCGCTGTACTCTGCGGTGAGCCTATCCACGATAGGCTGCATTTCCTGTCAGGGGCCTCAGTTGTCGGTGAAGAAAAACAGGAACGTCGGTTTATCCGCCGCTTCCTGTGTTGCACCGGGTGTGCTGCCTCCAGACGGAGCGCAAGCGGCTAACAGGGCGACTAGCAGTAGTCCGATGAGGGTAAACCAGCGTTGCATGATGTTGTCCTAGCTGCCCGGTGCTGGCGTAGCGGTGGCGAATGGCGACTCGGGCGTGGTTTCGACTCCCAGTGTATCCCATATCTCTTGTAATTTGCGGGTGACTTCCGCTTGATAGGCGCGTTGTTCATCCGTCCACCATAGTTTGATGTAGGCGTAGATTTCCATGATGGTCGCGTCATCGAAGGTCGTGCCGAAGGCCGGCATGGGGTAGCGGTTCAGGCTGTTGACGATGCCTTCTTTGGTGGTGCGCAGTAGCAATTGATCGGCATACTGCCAGATCAAGCCCGTCGAGTCGTGCGCGGGGACGGTTTTCATGCCCATCGCACGGGTGGTGGCGGCGCTATCTCCGGTCTGGCCTTCGCCATGATAGCCGTGACAGTGAGCGCAGTACCGCTGGTAATTGGTTTCGCCGCGCTGAAGGGCTGGATCAGTGAATACCGAGGTGGGTAGTGCCTCTGGCCCCACCAGTGTGACCGCCAGTAGTGTAGGTTTGGGCGCACCCGAACAGGCTGCGAGAAGCATAATCGCCACCAGACCCGCCACAACTGCTACGTTTTTCATCGCCATGTGTACTGCCTTGATGATTGCTGCATAGGCATTTGTTTATACTCGATTCGGGCGCTGATGCAAGCTAGTTCTTGATGCGGCGATTGTCACCTGTTTAGTCATTTTGGCTATGCCTGTCGAAACTACCCAAATGCGTTTGGATAGCGCGGCCTATGGAGGCGAATTGGCGCGAGTTTCAGGGAGAATATGGCACGGGAGGCGGGGCTTGCAGTGGGGCGAATAGACCCACTCGAAAGGGGTGAAGCGGACGGTGGCGCAAGGTGGCGGTGATTGGTTTTTGTGAGAAGTAACCAATAGATAGGCTATAGGCTTCAGAAAGGATGACCATTTTAGCGCCGCGTCCGGCGGCTATAATCCAAAACTGTTGGTTATCCTGAACAAAGGACAGCATTGGTCATGACTACGACTCCTATCCGTGATTTCCTCGAGATTTCGTATGATGAGCTGGAGGCGCTGAATCTGGAAGCGAAGGAGCAGCGCCTGAATCGTACCCCGGCAGATACGCTCCGCGAACAGCGCATGAAGTATCTGGCGGATGAGAAGCGTATCAAGGCTGTGACGGTCTGCTTCACCGACCTCGAAGGCCGCCTGCACATGCTGGATTATGACAAGAAGTTCCTGCTGAAGTCGGAAGACAATCTGACCTTCGACGGTTCTTCGATTCGCGGTTTCTCGCGCCAGTCGGAGTCTGACCTGCGCCTCGGCATTGACTGGGCGGCGTTCTACTGGCTGCCCGCCGATGTGTTCGGCCCCGGCAAGGTGCTGGTGTTCGGTGAAGTGCTGGAACGCGATGGCAGCCCGTATGCGGCTGACCTGCGCTCGGTGCTGAAGCGTTTCACCACTGATCTGTTCGAGAGCAAGGGCTACACCCTGAATCTCGCCAATGAAATCGAAGGCTTCATTTTCAAGGGGCGTTCTGCTGAACAGCGTTTTGTCGAAGGTAGCGCGATGGAATTCGTATCCACCAGCGGCTATTACCACTCGCTCCCCGGCGACCCGCTGCGTTCGTTCATTGACGCGGCTGCCGAAGCGCAGCGTGCGATGGGTTTCGCCAACGAAAAAGATCATCCCGAAGTCGCGCCTTCGCAGTTCGAGATGAATTACTCGTACACCGAAGCCACGATTGCCGCCGATCAGGTGCAGCTCTATAAGCTGCTGTGCCGTCAGGTGGCCTACCAGATGGACATGACCGCCAGCTTCCTGCCCAAGCCTGTGACGGGCATCAACGGCAGTGGTATGCACACCAACATGTCGGTGTCGGAGAAGGGCAAAAACCTGTTCTTCGATGCGAAGGGGCGTGAAGAACTTTCGACGATGGGCTGGGACTTCATTCAGCGTATCCTGACTCATGCGCTGGACATCTGCCTCGTGCTGAACCCCAGCGTGAACGCCTACCGCCGCCTTGACCCGCACTACGAAGCGCCGAACCAGATCAAAGCCTCGCCGGTGGATCGTGGTTCGATGGTGCGTATTCCGATCGGTAACTCGAAGTCGGCGCGTATCGAAGTGCGCTCGATTGCCCCGGATGTGAACCCGTATCTGGCGATTTACACGCTGTTCAAGACCGGTCTGGAAGGCACTGCCGAGGCTGTGGCGGACGATGCCATTCTGCCGGATAACGTCTACGATGCCATCACCCATTTCCAGAACAGCGAATTTTCGGAGCAGGTGCTTAGTTCCGATGTGCGTGATCGCTATGCCGAACTGAAGCTGGCCTCGGCGGATCGTTGCCCGCGCCGCTTGGGTTCGACTATCAAGACTTCGGAAGTGCAGTTCCACCACGAAGTGACCAACCAGTACCTGTGGAACAAGTTCTAAACCGCAGCGTATCGTTCCAATAAAAAATCCCCCGCTGATGATTTCGGCGGGGGATTTTTGTTTGTTGATTCGGGGGCTGCGCCGGGTTCGCCCGATGTGCAGCGTTTAGGTTTCCAGCCGTCGGCCCGTCGCCGAGAAGATTGCATAGCGTTTGATGCGCAGTCGCTTGTCGAGTACGAATTGCAGTGTGGTTTTCAGCACCCCGATGCCATAGCGCACCGACGGCCAAAACGAGATTGAGGAGGCTTCCGCAAAGTAGCTGGTCGGGCAGGATATTTCGCCAACCGAGTAGTTGAAATAGGCCGCCTGTGCCAGCATTTGATTGTCGAACACAAAGTTATTGTCGTTTTCGCGCAGCGGAAGCGATGTCAATACTTCGCGTGAGAATGCGCGATAGCCGGTATGGAATTCCGAGAAATGGCTTCCCATCAGCAGGTTTTGCACGAACGTGAGTATCCTGTTCGAGATGTATTTGTAGATCGGCATTCCGCCTTTTAAGGCTCCGCCACACAGGATGCGCGATCCCAGTACAAGGTCGTATTGTCCGAACGCCACCATCGAGGCCATTGCGACCAGTAAGCGGGGCGTGTATTGATAATCCGGGTGGAGCATCACCACGACATCCGCGCCGAGCCGCAGCGCGTGTTGATAGCACGTTTTCTGGTTCCCCCCATAGCCGAGGTTTTCAGGATGGACTAGCGTTTCAATCCCCAGTTCGCGTGCTAGTTCGGGCGTGTTATCGTGGCTGGCATCATCTACCAGCACAACATGGTCTATATAGTCTCGTGCGATTTCACGATAGGTTGCTTCAACTGTTTGAGCCGCGTTGTAGGCGGGCATGACAACAACGATTGTTTTTCCGTTAATCATGGATGGGCATGTTCCTATTCGGGAGCGATTTGGAAAAGCGTGAGGGTGGTCAGTTCGTCTGGCCTTTGAGTGGTATAGACGGGGATTAGCGTGCTACTTATTCCTTCCAGACTGATGAACGGAACCTGATCGAATACCAGATAAAGGTTCCCGGTTGTGCGACCAGCGGCAACATCGGCTGCTAACTGATTGATTCGCTCGGCGATGTGTGCCTGCTGCGAGCCATCTAGCGCGATGGTTGGGCATTCGAGGGCAACCGGATCGGCGGAACGGATCAGGAATTGCAGCCCACGACAGTTTGGCAGCAAGCCTATCACCTGCGCGGGGGTTTCACCGGTCTGTGAACGGATTGCATCCGCGATTTCGCGCAGGCCATAACCGGATGCGTCCGAACTAATATACTCCAGCCGTTCAAGCGGGGTCAACGGAGCCAATGTCACGTCAGTGGTCAATGCCTGCAAGGTCGGGAGAGCGAAAGCGCCCACCCACAGTAGGGCTGCGATCCCCACGCCAAAAGCCCCTATACGGGTCATCCGGCGTCTGGCGAGTAGTTCAAACGCTGCGCCAATACCGAGTGCGCCTAGAATCAGCAAGAACCCAACATGGAAATGGGTATAGCGGGCACTGATTTTGGTGGCGAAAGCCAGCAAACCCATGATGGGGATTACAAGCGCACCGCACCAGAATAGCCCGATGCGGGGGTGGCGAACCAGCAGGATAACCGCCAACAGGAGTATCAGGATTAGGAAGGGGACGCCGAAATGGGTGCTGTCAATTTCAAGCAGGCTGCTTACATTGGCGATCAAGCGCCTGAACAGGTTGCCGGTTTGATCTGTGCCAACGACGGTGGTGGCGGTGCCGAAATAATTATAGCCACGCCAGCGCAAGAACAGATAGAAGGGTATCCATACTCCGGCCATCAGCCCGTAGGCGAGCGCCATGCCCCGCAAACGCTGACGCAGGGATAATCGCTGTGCCAGCAGGATAGCCGCCAGTGCTGCTATGGGGACGATCATCACGCCCGTTGCTTTTGCTGCAATGGTGGCTGCCAGCGAAAGCCCAATGCCCAGCGCATCGCGGTCTTGCCCTGATTTCGCCCAGCGCACACAGAACCACGCCGCCAGCAAACCCCACACACTGACGAACGTATCCACCAGCGCCATGCGCTCATAAAAATAGTTGTACGGTGCAACCAGCGCGACCAACGCGGCGAGGGCTGCTATGCCCATCGAACGGGTCTGGTTGCGCACCAGACTATAAACCACCGCCACGCCGAGCATGTTGAACCAAACCACCGACGCACGCACGATCCAGAAGGTAGCCTCTCCGTGCAGTTGAAAGGCCGTCATCCACCACAGACCGAACAGCTTGCCGTTGGAAGCCCCTGTGAAGGGGTGCATATATAGCACAAGGTCGTTGGCCCATGCGACATGATCGGCTTCATCAAGAAAAGGTGGCAGCGTCAGGAGGGCATGCAGGCGCAACCCCAGATAGAGGAAAAACAGCGTTATTGGAACGACCCATCCGTATATGCGAGGTAACTTGAAATTTGGCATGATGTCTATGGGGCGTTTCCAGTTTCCATCGTGATTGAGTGGTTAGGCATATTATCCAGATTCGCAGATGAATTGACCATCTGCGAATCTGGATTGCCCACAATGACTGCTCATTGGCAGTCGTTTCTTTGGGAAACTACAGCCGTTCCGCCACGCTCTTGCCCTGCGTGAATTGCAGCAGGTAGTCAGGGCCGCCGGCCTTGCTGTCGGTGCCACTCATGTTGAAACCGCCGAAGGGATGCACGCTCACGAGCGCGCCGGTGCATTTGCGGTTCAGGTACAGGTTGCCCACATGATACTCGCGGCGGGCGCGTTCCAGACGGTCACGGTCATTGCTGAACAGCGCACCCGTCAGGCCGAACTCGGTACTGTTTGCCACGCGCAGCGCGTCGTCAAAATCGGCAGCGCGGATGATGGAAAGCACCGGCCCGAAGATTTCTTCCTGTGCGATGCGGGCATCCCACGGGACATCCCCGAAGATGGTGGGCGCGATGAAGAAGCCACCTTCCGGGGTGTCGAGGCGCTGACCGCCTAGCAGGAGTTTGCCTTCCTGCGTGCCGATCTCGATGTACTCCATGATCTTGTTCATGGCGCTGCGGTCAATGACCGGCCCCATCCACACATCGCTGCCGGCATCCGTCGCGCCGACGGTGATCTTGCGGGCGTGTTCGACCACTTTGCCCACGACCTGCTCATACACCGCGTCCACGATGATCGCCCGCGAACCTGCCGAGCATTTTTGCCCCTGAAAACCGAAGGCGCTGGCGACGATTTCACGCGCAGCCGAGTCCAGATCGGCGGTTTCGTCCACCAGCACCGCGTCTTTACCGCCCATTTCCAGAATGGTGCGCTTCAGCCAGATTTGCCCCGGTTGCACTTTGGCGGCGTTTTCGTTGATCCAGATGCCCACTTCTTTCGAGCCAGTGAAGGCGATGAAGCGCGTCTTGGGATGCGTGACCATGCGCCCGCCCACGCTGGAGCCGGGGCCGGTGACGAAGTTCAGCACGCCGGGGGGCAGCCCCAAGTCCCAGAACAGTTCGGCGGCTTTGTAGGCGATCAGCGGACTCTGGCTGGCGGGTTTGAAGATGACCGTGTTGCCGGCCACCATCGCGGCGGCGATCAGGCCGACGGGGATGGCGTTCGGGAAGTTCCAGGGCGGGATGCACACGCCCACGCCCAGCGGAATGTTGTACAGCGACAGTTGTTCCGGCGGGTAGGGGGTGAGGGCGGCGCTGTTATCCGCGATGCGGACGGCCTGCCGCGCATAATATTCCATGAAGTCAATCGCTTCGGAGGTGTCGGCCTCGGCTTCCGCCCAGCTTTTGCCCACTTCCAGCACCATGATCGCGTTGAATTCGTGCTTGCGGCGGCGCATGGCGGCGGCGGCGCGCAGCAGGTAGCGAGCGCGTTCCTCGACGGGGACGTACTGCCACGTTTTGAAGGCTTCAAAGGCGACTTCGACAGCGTGATCGGCATCCTCGATTGTGGCATTGGCGAAACGGGCGACCACTTCGGCAGGGCGTGCCGGGTTGATGCTTTCCAGCAGGTGATCGCGCATCAGTCGTTCCGCGCCGATCACAATCGGGTAGGTGGTGCCGAGCGTGGCTTTGACTGCTTTCAGCGCCTCGTTAAAGGCCGCTTGATTTTCCGGTTTGGTGTAATCGGTGAACGATTCGTTGCGAAATTCAGGCAGCATAGGGGTATCTCCTTCCGCAGTGCGTTTGGTATGAATAACAGCGTTCATTGTACCATGTGCGCTACATAGGCTAAGGGCATTCTGTTCTGTACTTGTAACAGATAATTCACGACCATCCCGATCGTTTGGTTTTATAATGATGGGACGCAACTTAACAACAGAGCAGACGGGTTTAGTGATATGGAGATTGAGCTAGTTTAGATTAATACTATCAAGTGTGCTTAAATATACTCATAATAAGCATATTTTCAGTCGGCGAGTTCGCAAAGCGTTAAAGGAAGCGTTGGCGCATGATCCGCAGTCACCGGATACGGTTGAACCCAACCGCTGAGCAAGCGCAGTATTTCACCCGTGCTGTGGGGACACGCCGCTTTATCTACAACTGGGGACTGGCGGAGTGGAAGCGGCAGTTTGAGGCAGGGGGGAAGCCATCGGCGTTGGCGCTTAAGAAGGAGTTCAACGCCATCAAAGGTGAGATGTTTCCGTGGGTGTACGAGGTGACTAAGTGCGTGGTCGAAGGCGCGTTCATGGACTTGGCGGCGGCGTTCAAAAATTTCTTCGAGGGGCGCAAGGCGGGGCGGAAAGGTGGGTTTCCGAAGTTCAAGGCGAAAAAGCACAGTCGGGACGGGTTCTATCTGGCGAATGACAAGTTCGATGTGTCAGGGCACTGGCTGAAAGTGCCGAAACTCGGTCTGGTCAACATGGCGGAGGCGCTGCGCTTTGCGGGCAAAATCCTGTCGGGGCATATCACCCGTACCGCTGAC